>Ga0214542_1008418_pt1 | contig 17019 bp, 6 predicted proteins | sample CNSS1metaG_FD_160096 | JGI IMG/M metagenome (GOLD analysis project Ga0214542, IMG submission 160096) | Root nodule microbial communities from cowpea collected in UCLA plant growth center, Los Angeles, California, USA - CNSS1 | ecosystem: Host-associated > Plants > Roots > Nodule | place: USA... | reverse complement strand
TCCTATTCTTTTTTTGGAGAAAGATTTCAAGAAAGAAATGAGTTAAGATGTCGTTGGGTCTACTCCCAGGAAAGAGAGGTGCGTCACAGTGGACAACTTAAATACCAAGTCTTTCTTAGACAGAGTTTTCCAAACTAGTCTCAAAAAAATTTCTTAAAAGAAATTCTTAATCAAAACAAAAATAGAAATTTGCTTGGAATATATTGAAAGAAAACTAGAGACTACAAAATAACAAACTATATTAAACGTATATGCGTAAAATAAATAAATAAAAATAAATTAATAAATAAATAATTTATTAAGAATCAGATTTAAAACGTTGAATAAATTTACCCAAATTTAATTAAAAAGACTAAACTCATTCCTTAATTATAAGGTTGAGGGGAACTAAATAGAGCTAATAGGTCATAGGTTTGAGAGGGACTAATTTCGATGTGTAAAAAAATTTAAGAGACCAACACATATTTAACCCAAAAGTAAACCACTTCTTAATTTTTAACTTATACTCATAATCTATGTATATATATCTGGTCACATATTTATAAACAGAGATGCTTCTACAGTAAAACAAAAAATATATAAATTATTTCACAATATTTTAAATGATTTTAATTGATTTAATAAAACTAAATTGATTAAGTAGGAGGATTTTAAATTATAAATATCAATAACAACTTCAAAATAATTGTGTGTATCATCTATCCGATGACCGATGACCGTTTAAATTGACTTATTTCCTTTTCTATTGAAAATAAAAATCAAAAAATAATAAATAATATCATTTAATTATTACAATTCTTTATTTATATTTTAAATACTTTTTGACACACATATTTTATTATTCTCTAAACTTAATATATTTATTTATATTAAATCACAATATCTAAAAATAATTTATATAGTTATAAACAAATTTATCATAATTTTTTATTATTCACTATTTTAATTAATTATTATTATTTTAAATAAATATCTCATAAATTGTATTATTATTATTTTAAATAAATATCTCATAAATTGTATTATTTTTTATGTATAGTAAAATATATTTGTATAAATATTTAATAAATATTTATTTCAATAATCAGGGACTATATATATATATATATATATATATATATATATATATATATATTAGTCTTGTAGGATTTTAAAGATTTTTGAGAGACAAAATGAAAGAGGATGTAAGAGTGGTGGTTAATAGGCCACTATATTATCATGGTATCTAAATTTAAATTTTAGAGTGTTAGTGTGAGAAAGTTGAGATATAATTAGAAAATACTTTTTTAGTTTCTATTAATTTATTTCAATAACTAAATTTTGATAATAGAAAAAATTTATACACTAATTTTTTTTTCTTAAATTATCAGCCATTGGAAGCTAATTTATTAATTATTTATATAAAAACTAATGTAATCATATGTTAGGTGGCAGATTTCACAAAATATTGTTTAGATAAATGTATAAAAACTTTGTAAATATCATAAACATAAAATATACTAAAATATTTAATACAGTTATATTATAATTTTATATATAAAAAAAAAAGAAAAAAAAAAAAAAAAAATTGGCACCGTGCCAATTAACACATGAACACCACGCTTCACACTTTTACTTCTACTGCAGCTATTATCACATCCTTCCTTCCATTCACAGGTTCCCATCTCTTCCCAAGTATCACCAATTTAATACAAAAACTCTTAAGAATTGAAACTTATAAAATAAGACATGCAGGTTTCATTTATTTGTTTGGTTGAAAATGAAGAATCGGTGATATACTATATATAAATTTTCGCGTAGTTTATATTTTTTTAATATTTATATGTCATATTTTATTGGTGGTTAAAATACATTTTTGTTTCAATTGTCAATTTTTTTCAAATAAGTCTTAATTTTGTTTTTGTATTCAAATAGGTCTCAATTTTTGTTCAATTTGGTTCGTTTTTGTTAATCTTATTTAAATTATTAACGACCATGAACAATGATTGCTACATGTTACTTTGTGATTTTTTTAATTTTTTAAAATATATTTTATTATTTCTAATTTTGTTCAAATGTACACGTGTCAACCCAACAACTTGCCACGTGTCAAAGTCAATGTTTTATATTTAATTTGATCTCTATATTTGTTATTTTTATTCAATTTAGTCCCAATTTTATTTAAAATTGACCAATTTTGTTTCTATCGAAGATGAGACCAAATTTAATTTTTATATAAGTTATAATGATGTAAATTTTATTATATTATATAAAAACATTTAATAAAAAAATGTGAATTTTAATATAAAAAATTAAATTTGGTTTCAATTTGGAGAGCGACAAAATTTGTTCATGTTAACAAAAATTGGGACTAAATTGAACAAAATTAACGAATATAGGGACCAAATTGAATATAAAACATTGACTCAGACACGTGGCATGCTGCTAGGTTGACACGTGGACATTTAAAAAATTAAAAAAAACATGAAATGACACATGGCAGTCATTGTTCATGGTCGTTTATGATTTAAACGATGTTAGCAAAAAAGGACCAAATTGAACAAAATTGACGAAAATTGGAACCTATGTGAACACAAAAACAAAATTAAGACTTTTTTGACAAAAGTTGATGAAAATTGGGACCAAAATGGTATTTTAACCTTTATTGTTTTAGTCTAAGAAAATTGTGAGTGTTAGTGCTTGTGTCGTTGGTTAATACTTAGTCTACACATTCTTGGCTTTAGTAGATTTTCAGCATTATTGTTGCTTGCAAGTTTGTAATATTGAATTGCGTATTAAGTCGAAGAATATGTTAAAATTGAATAAGTGACTACTATAAGATTCCATATGAAAATGACTTGTCTTTTATTGATGATCACCTTGACTTAAATAAACATAGTGCAACATATAAATACACACTCCACCTACCGAAAACACAAGCAAGTGGAACCAGAACAATAAAACAAACTTTGCTAAAACATGGTAAGGACTAGGACTTTTTGGTAACCACCAACATATTATTTAAAATAGATAAATAACAAAATGTCTTCACTTTCTCCCATAAACTAAATTCTATGAAGCAATTAGTTCATATCATCAATGCTACAATGCTACATACTTTCAATAGCTTTCAAAGTCTTTAAAACGCATCAACCTTCAATGACTTTTGCATAGGTTTTATATTCATTTCAAAAGAAATTTCTTTAGCAGAAATCAATGCATTTTTAAATTATTTTCTCTTTACATTTCAAAAAGTGAGAAAAGACTTTTTAATTGTTAAATAACTTCATCAAATGCACATATCGTTTGATTGCAAATTCTTACTAACTGAGTTAACTGCAAATAAAATGTCATGCCAAATAGCCATGCTTAACAAAAACTCAAAGTTTTCTAGCTCATAAGTTGCTAAACAATCAACTTCACTTTTTCTTTTAGGATCATCACTAACTTCAGCTAATTCAAATAAAGCATATTTTATTTGTGAAGTTTGAAATTGTATAGTTTTCACACTTTCAATACGACTTTCCCAATGTGTTTGTGACAATGATTTAAGAGTTAAGTTATGTATATGGTCTTCTAAAATTTTCCACCATTTTGTAAAAGAAGAAAATAAGTATATATATATACATACATACATATATATATATATATATATATATATGTTGTAACACACCAAAAAATATGTAGCTTTTGGACATGAGTTAGCAATATACAAAGTACTAAGTTTAAACTATGACAACCACATAGAGGATAAAATGATCTACAATTAATATCAAGAAATTTTTTTTCACACCCTAATGTTTTCCTTTCATATTAGATCCATTATCATATCCTTGTCCTCTAAGATTATTAATATCAAGTTGAATATTTTTTTTTAATTCATCTACAAAAGCATCAAAAAGACCTTTTCAACTTGTATCATCTACTTTTAAAAATTCTAAAGAATACTCATTAACTTGTATTGAAGTTGATGAAATATCTACACACCATAATACACAAGACATTTGCTCTTGATGACTTATATTTAGTGCAATCAAGTATGATTGAATAATACTTTGCAACCCTAATTTTTTTTATAATTTTTGTTTTAATTTCACTTGTTAACAAATTTATCAACTCATTTTGTATGTTATGCCCAAGGTAATGGTTGTGAATTTCATCATCTTTAATTCGACGAATATGTTTTTGCATAATTGGGTCAAATTCTACAATCATTTCAATTAGACTTAAAAAATTTCCATTAGCTTCTTGATAAATTTTTTCATTGGTTCCACGAAAGGCTAAGTTATTTTTACCAAGAGTTTTAACAAGTGCAATAATTCTTAACAACACATTTTTTTAGTGTTGTTAAGAATTTTCAGTGAAGGTTGAAAAGTCTAGCCAGCCCCGCATAAGTGCGGGCCCACGGGCCAGCCCACCTTTAAAAAAAAATCTTATGATAAAGCTTTCAAAATTCAACAGATTGGAAAACTTTAACAAGTTCACAAAATTAACCAAAGACTTTGGGAAGTTAGATGATAAATTAATAATTTAACATTTTCATCATATTCACATTCGTACTTTGATATACACGATGTATCTTCACATTTTAGCACATTAAAAAATACATAATACTTGTCTTTTCTAGTCATACAAGAATTTGGAGCATTCATGCAGAAGTACATGTTTTTTTCTTTAATACAGGCCAATGGGCTGAAGGCTTTCCTGGCCCGCCCCATGTTTTTTTGGTGGGCCGGCCCGCTGGGCCAAACTTACATTGCCATCCCTAATTCTCGGATGCATTGTCCAGCTTTGAGTTGTAGAAGTTACTTTTCTTACAATCCTAGCTTTGAAAACTTCTTGTGATATCTCCAAAGGCATTTTGAATGGTGCCATAAGGAAAACACAAAGAGTCTAACATCATTTTCTACAATATGGAGAAGTTGATCACATGGTCTAACTATCATACTCCTTGTCGGGATTTTAGAATTGCTACATTAGTTATCACTTTGAACAAAAGTCTTGTCTCGAAAATACAAAGTGTTTGAAGAACTTATGCTTAATGTTGCTTTTTGTTGGTTTTGGATGTGTGTATGTCTTTTAGGTTGGTTCACTTAGTTTTCTTAGGGGTGGGCAAAAAAATCCAATTTTCTTGATCTGATCGACTTTTGCTTCGATCCAATCCATTTAAAACCCATTTCATTAAAAATCCAATCCATTTTATTGGACCTGGATTTCAATTTGATCTACATTTTATATATTTTATGGATTGGATATCCATTCTCTTAATCGAGATTTTCAAATATGGATAATCTAGAAAATCCAATCCGAATTTTCAATCTAAATTTTTAATTAAGTTAGGTTGAAGGTTGAGAAGGACTAGCCCAAATTTGGCCGTATTCCGCCAAATCGGCCTTGTAAGAAATTGGGTCGTATTTGGCCGAATTCATTCGAGTCGGCCTTGGTCGAAATTTGACCCAATCGACCCTGGACCAAATTTGGTTGTATTCAACCAAGTCGATCCCGGCCCAAATTTGACTACATTGGACTGAGTCGACCCTGGATGAAATTTGGCTGTTTCGGACGAGTTAGTCGCGACCAAAAGTTGGCAGAATTGAGCCGAGTCCAGTCAATCCTAACCGAAATTTGGCTGAGTAGGCCCTAGTCCAAATTTTGCCCTATTCGATCGAGTCGACTCTGACCAAAATTTTTATCCATATTAGGCTAAGTCGGCCCTAGCCGACATTCGGTTGAATCCAGTCATGTCCAACACAACCGAAGTTTTTTCCGAGTTTACCCTGGCCCAAATTTAGCCGTATTAGGTCACGTCGTCCCCAGTCGAAATTTAGTCGTATGTGGCCAAATTTTACCGAGTTGGGCTTGATGGAAATTTTGACATATTCAGCCTAGTCAATCCCGACCGAAATTTGTTTGAATTCGGCCGAGTTGAACCTAGCTAAAATTTGCTTGAATTCCACCAAGTTGGCTCCGACCAAAATTCGGCCAAGTCGACCACGATCTAAAGTCATCTGAGTCGGTCCTGTGGTGAAATTCTCCTGAGTTTGCCCTGATCAAAATTCTTCAAAATTCGATCTTGTTGGCTTTAATGACACAAGTTTTAGAAAATTCAATTTAAATTTCTTTTATAAAAAATGGATTTCAGATTTTGAACTTAATCCAAATATTTGGATATGAATTTTGAAAAAATCCAAACTAATTCTTTGGAAAAAATATATTTGGATAAAAAATCAAATCCAATTATTTAGATGTAAAATAGATGTGGATTGGATCATTCAAAATTCAATCCATTTCTATTTATTATATAGAGGCTACATACTTTTTTCTTGTATTTTTGTCTTTTTCCTTTTGTGTATAAGGGTTAGAGCAACACAAGTGTTTTACAATTAATATATTTTTTATGGGGATTTCTTTTTGCACCCCAAGATGTCTTCATGCACCCCCAATTTTTTGAAATATTTAAGGAATCACTGATTTTACGAATCTAGTGTTACCGATTTGCAAAAACTAGTGTTACCGATTTGTATGATGTAGGTGTACCAGTTTTCGAAATTCGATTTGGACTTGTAATTTTAATTCTTTTTTTGTTGTTTTTGTCTAGCATATTTTAATTATGAGTTTTCTTTTGCATGTATGGCAAGAATTCACAGTGCTCATACAATTCATAGATCTGAACAAAATGATAGAAGAAGTTCTACTCATAAAGAAGGCTCTCAATAAGGTGAGGGAAGAAAACATAATGTGTCTGCTCTCTTCTACTTGTAATGGGATAATTTTGTCTAAATGTCCCTCTGGATACTATTGGTGATGTGGCACAACTGATTGAGTTGTTATTGGATGCACAATTTTTGCGGACAAGAGTGCAACATACATTAGTGTCTCGTACCTATTGTTGTTAAGAGATCTTACGACATGTGATGGATATGCATGGGGAGTTGCAACACTAGTTCACATGTACCCGATGTCATTGTAACATCCCAGATGATGTACAGGTACCCAGAAGAATAAAGTCATTAGGCAGTCTACGAGTGAGTAACTTGATTTACATTATCATTCTAACACTTTCATAAGATAACATTTTTATGTTTTGACTTGTTATCCTTGCAAGGTTCAATAAGACACTTTGCGATCATTTTACAGAGGATGGTTGGTTGTCAGGATGTTAGTGAGGGCGTTGTTGCATGAGATAGGACTCAAGAGGCATTGCAAATGGGTCATGAGACCTGTGAAGAACATGCAGAGAGTAGTCGAGAAGATTGAAATGTTCATGGTCGACATTAATCTTTATCTTCTTAGATTATAGTATTTCATCATGGTTGTAATATCTCATAAAGTTTATTTTATTAAACTATGTTATTTATGGTATTAAAGTATGCTATTTCTGAAATTAAATTATGTTTTCAAACTATTTAATTCTAGTTCTAAATCAATAACATAATTATTGTTCTAAAGTATTACCGATTTTCAAGATCCGGTGTTATCGATTTTCAGGACTGGTGTTACCAAATTTTTAGAACCGGTGTTACTAAATTGTATCCAACGGATTTCGTAATATGTCCTCATCGGTTATCATAATTTGATTAAAATATATATATATATATATATATATATATATATATATATATATATATATATATATATATATTTAAGAATATAACGGTCATCACATCACAACCAGATTTGGAGGTGCAGGAAGAAAAGCCTTTCAATATAAGTCAACATCAAAGGGACAAGCCTACGATATTGAGCTCTGAGGCCCTTGACAAAACTTCTGAAAACCACCATAGAACCTTTGATTTTCCAGAAACCGGAAATTTTCTCAAAGGCGAAAAACACATTAAAGATATTTAAAATTAACTAAAAAGTAGAAAAAAAGGTAACGATTAATCAACGAAATTCACGTACGTGGAACTACAATTTCTAAACTGCCTTTTACATAGAGTTCGTTAGTATAAATATTTTAGTTAAATATATTATTATTTTCAAATATTTATAATTCTTCTCAAAATTAAATATATACTAATTTAGTTTCTCAAGAAAGTCTTATAAAACATTTTTTTTCAAGAAACCATACATGGCATGTAACAAATAGAGTACATAGAGTAAGGTGAAACACTCATAAAATCTTAAATCATTGAATTTTAACAAGGATTGTAAGAAGGTGAAAGGCGCGCATCTCGAAACATCCTAATTTGTAATTGTATTTATATTTTGTTTTAATTTATACTTTATTCGCCAAGAAAATGAATGGTTGGTATAGCTTAAAAAAAAAGGTGAATTTTAATTATATTAATTTATTTGTTTAAACTGAATTTATTCACTCAAGAAAATGAGCACGGTGCAAACAGATAATTTAGAAAAAAATCAGTATTCTTAATAATTTATCGATTTGATTGGATGATTTTCATCGATTTTATGTATCACGATGGTGCACATGGAGTTTGAATCGGAAATACACGTTATAATAACAAGATGTTACGATTTTTAAAATTTCGATTTTACCTGATGATGCAAATTGTAACAATCGGAGTTACAATGATATTTATGATTACCATATCTTCCGTTATCATTCATTGCATCTCTCGATTCTTCCATCAAAAACACTATATGTTTCCATCACTAATACCATAACTAACCTTCAACAAAAAATTCTTCACTTGCACCTCTACAGAAGATCCTTGGTTTTCAGATTTAACAGTTCTATGTACACAAAAATCACATGAAGAGAATTAAATGAATTAAAAAAAAAAAAAAAAAGAGCATCATTTAGAACAGATAATTAAACTGATACAAACAGTGATGCATAACTCTTCATCCAACAAAACAACAGACGCGAATAAATTATAGAGAACCGTCGTCTTATTCCACTCCTACGACACACTACAACAAAACAAAACGTTGAGATACGTTTTCCTTGAGTTCATGCATTTGTCGTCATAGTTCCTATGTTGTTGTTGTCGTCATTGTTTTGGTTGTTGTCAAGATCTCGAGGAAACTTGAGGATACCAGTGTTCTTGAAGGTGGAGACGGTGAGTTTAACATTTTCACGGGCGATGACGGTGCCAGTAATGAGACCTCCGAAAATGTGGCCATTAGGGGTTGAGAGGTTGATGGTGAAAGATAGGGGAAAGGGAGGAGTGGCTCCAGGGTAAAGGGTATAGAGGTTGTTGTATAAGTAGGAACCAGAAAGGGAGAGCAAAGTGAAGGGACCATGTTGCATGGTTGAGTTGTGAAGGGTCACATTGTTAACTGTGCCAGAGGCACTAATGATGGCCACACTCACATGACCATTATGAGCAATGTTCAAGATGAAGTCCATGATGTCCCTATTTGGGGGTACCCTAAAAGAAAACACCTTCATGGAGGGCTCCAGAGATTGGGGCACTGGTTGAGGGCTGAAGCCTGACTTGTTCCTTGAGCCTGGAGGCCTACCCACGGGCTTCCTTCTGGATGGCTTCATCAGAGGCTAGTTGGTGATGGTAGTGTTCGGTGGGGTTGTTATGTTTGTCAGAGGATTTATATATAGTGGAAAATAAAATGTTACTTAACGTTATTATAACAGTAAAAATGGTCCTAACAAAAATTAGTTTTTATATTTTTAAAGGAATAAAAGAATAAAAAAATTGTTGATATCAGAATATCATTTTACTTTGTGGTACGTGGCGGTGAACTCTTTCGAGAGTTGAGTTTGAACTGAAGGAACCTTTTGGGAATGGTGAATGAGATGAAAGAGTGTGGCATAATGTGATTTTGAAAATGGGTTACTTTAATTAATAATGCAACAAAAGATTTTAAATCTTGAATAGTTTTATTCAGAAATGGTTAATATAATTTAAAGTTGGATGGGACAAATGTATTAAAATCATTTATTGAAATTTATGATTTAAATAATGTTAAGTGGAAATTATTTGTCCTATTAAATGATATTCTAGTCATTGTTTTATTTATTCTTTATTATCGTATACATTGATTTAATTTGGTCAAAAGCATGTCAAAATCATTGATTATTAGCGTAGCCAATATCGAAGTAAATTTCTAAACTTGAAATATATTTGAAATATCAGAAGGGACTTCTGTTTAGTAGAATATCCATCTTGAGCAAGACTTTCTGCGATCGGAGACACTTGGTATTTTATATACACAAAAACGAAATGTTAGAATGTAAAAAATTAAATTCAATGATACACTCAATGAAAAACGAAATTGAGAATTCGTTGAAACACTTTTTGTTTTGTGAATTTTATATGAATTTTGTTTAATAACAGAATAAATGTTAAGAAAAATATGTTAAAATTTTCAAATTAATTAAAAAAATGAAAGATGAGTAATAATGATGAATGATGTGAGCTTGCTAAATGCAATTTGTAATATGACCTCATTAGAAAGAAACTAAGGGCAATGATTAATACAAGAAATTCATAAATATCCTCTACTTTCTATATATTCCAATTATTTACAAAAATCTCAAAGTATAAATACTTCAACTCCTATCAACAAAGAAATATATATTAATTGTAGATAGAGTTAACAATTTGGTCCAGTATACTGGATTAGGCCTGGGTCCACGTGTGCTAGGGTCAAAAAAGCTCACAGGATAAAAAAATCTCCAATTAAAGAAGTTCATAGGACCAAAAACCCCACAAAAGCCATGTGAGCCATGGCCAGTCCAAGTGCTTTCTTCTTAAACATGAAAAATATATTATTTCTTAAAATATATTATTAAACTTTTCGTCATCGACTCAAGGTCGACACATCTAGGACGTCGATCCGACCTACCTTGGTCGTCATCTCAGGTCAGACCATCTTCGAGCTGGGCTTGGCCAGGTTGAACCTTTTAGGTCATAAGGTCGGGACAAGCTTGTCCATGTTGACGAGCTAGCCTGACCCAACGGGTCCTCGAGCTTCATCAACCTGTCCAGGTCATCGAGTTATCGGCTCATCAGGGTCGTCGGGCTTGCTTGGTCTCTATGGTTCGTTGGCCACTACCCGTCCGAGTCGTCGGGCCAATAGAGCCCGTCCGGAATGTTAGGTCCGCCACCCCGTTCAAGTGGTCGACCAGTTGGCTCGTTTGGCCCACTCGTTCTGTCAGGGTACGACCCGTCTGATTAGTCAGTTCGGCTCATCCGCCTTTTTAGGGTCATTGGGCCTACCTTGTCAGTACGGTTTGTCGGGCATGGCCCGTTTGAGTCACTAGGCTCTTCTGGCCCTTCTAGGTCATCGGGTCCGTATGACCTGTTCTGATCGTCATGCATGTCTGGCTCGTTCGAGTCGTCGAGCCTGCAGAGCCAGTTTAGGTTTTTGGGCACAAACGACTCGTCCAAGTCATTGGCCTCGCCCGACCTGTCCGGATCTTCGGGCTCGTCCAGGTCGGCAGGCCCACTTGGCTTGTTTGGATCGTCAAGTTTACTCGACCTGATCGAGTGGTCAAACTCGCCCAACACATCCTGGTTATTGAGCTAGCCCGAACCGTCCTGGTTATCAAGCAAGCACAGCCCATTTGGGTCGTTGGGCATGCACAGCATGCCGGGTCGTCGGGCTCGCATGACCCGTCTAGGTCGTCGGTGTTAATCTTTTAGTCTGACTCAAAGTCATATTTTTATTGGGCCTAACCCACTTGAGAGGGGCTTTAGGGGTTGTAGCTTTTTTTGTCCCCCTCAATTTGAGGCTCTAGAAAAAGGGACTTAATGAAGAATGGGATTGGGCTTGCTTTTGGACCAAGGGCTAAATTGACACCTTTAATTTTAGAGTACTTGGAGTGTTCTAACCCTTTTACAAAATTGCATATATATTTTTTTACTACATATCCAAAAACAATTAAACAATATTATCTACCAAAATTCAGCTAACACTAGTGGAAAATGGACCTATAACATCACCTATTTAATGTCAGTCCAATAAAAGGTGAACATAAAAAATGAGTGTGGCATTTTTGCAATTAAAATGCCAAAATTGACGTCAGCTTGACCTAGAAAAAATGTCATAGGGCTATTTGACATCGTCCCCCTCTCTACATCACGTCAATGTATGTCACCATCTCCCATATATCGCTGTGAAATGGTTATTTGATGTCGACCTTGTCTCGGTCTGACGTCAAATGTGCTTTATTACATAGTGCGAGACCATTTTTCTTTCACTATTCTTTTGCGCTTTTCTTCTCTAACAAACTAGCGGCTACGACGACGTGTGTGAGCACGAAATAAATTGATTTTTGCTTCATTTAACTCAAATGCAGGTTGTTTGGGTGCTTTGCTTGTGATTCTGTTTCATTTTTCATTATTTGTTTTTGTGCAGGTTCGTTTTGAAGCAACGATAGCGACATTTTTCATTGTGCACGACAATGACAACAACATTCTTTATTGTGCACAAGGGAAAGGGTCCTCTCCTTAGCAACGGCGACGACGACTTGGTTGGATAAAATGTTTGTTAATTTTGCATTGCTCTTGTCTTTTAATTGCATATGTTTTGGTTGTTTTTTGCATTGCTCTTGTCTTTTAATTGAATATGTTTTGGTTGTTTTTTGCATTCTTTTTTTTAGCTTTGACAAATGTTTTGGTTATTGCGATTACATCTTGGGATGACATTCCAGAGGTCGAAAAGAACCTCCTATAGCAGAATATTCTGGTATGTTTACTTAAAACAACTATAGTGTTTATTATGTTACCTAATACATAACATATTTTATGTTTTCAACAACAAAATTTTGACATTTTGAAGGGAATTATAAAGAAGGTGTTATCTCACACAGACACCAGATTTGGGGACTTCATGGCAAGGCTTGCACGTCTATATGTGTTTGGAGACAGATAACATGACACTCCTTGTAATAAGTACAAAATAACTAAGGAGAAATAGATGCAATTTCGTGTACCTAGAGAGTATGAGGATTAAAAGGTTTGTTTCTTAAATTTGTTTATAGTGACACTAGTCATACATTTGTGAATTATTATCATTAAATTATGTTATGTGTGATAGGAAAAAAGAATAGTAGCCCAGGAAAGACATATGGTTAACGATGCACTACAGGTACTCTTGAGGTGGTTGTGCATTCTTAGAGAAACGATTGAGAAAGTATTGTGCAAAGGCTTTAGGACTTGAGTCCCTTGACCTAGTACTTGCAATTCCTAGATATTAGATGTGGAAGGTTGCTCGAACTAAGTCTGATGGGCACATGACATCATAATTAGCTCAAATCATATATGAAAAAGTAGTAAGTACAAACCCTATTTGACACCTATAGTTCATATGCAGAGGGTTTATGATTAATCTTGCTTATATGGTGCAAGATGAGTTAGTTGAGCAACACCCTAAGGATTGGTTTTGTTGGCCATGGTTGGGACGATATACTCACAACAACGATTGGAAAGCCAAAGCACTCAAGCCATGTGTGTGGTGTTGGATGTATTATGTCTTACATGCTCATCTTCCTCGATCTACTACAATGGTCCAAATTGATCCTCCCTCACAATTATCTAATGTTGATCCTACTTCATCAATTGAACACACATGTACATCTTTTGTTGGCCTAACTCACTATACTTCCCTTAGACCTTGGTTCTTAACTCAGGTGCCACCAACCATATTATGGGTAACAAATCTTTGTTTTCTTCTCTATCTCCTACGGATTGTTTACCTTCAGTTACCATGGCTAATGGATCTAAGGTCTTATCCCATGGTGTTGGTACTATTACTATTTTTCCTTCTTTGTCCATTGGTTATGTTCTTTTTGTCTCCAAGTCTCCATTTAACTTATTATCCATAAGTCATCTCACCCGTTCTTTTGATTGTGTTATTTCATTTAGCAAAGGTTTTTATCATCTATGACCTTCTACACATGTTGGCACAATTATTGATTCTACATATCTCTTTTATGCTCGATAGGATCATCCTAGTCTTGCCAAAATGCAACAATTTGTTCCTAGTTTATCCAATTCATCTAATTTGTCGTGTGATTGATGTGAATTAGGCTAACATAGTTGTAGTTCATTTCCTCCAAGTGTCTCACAACGTGCTTCATCCCCTTTGTCTTAGTTTATTATGACATTTGGAGACTTAGTCGTGTTAAGTATAATTTAGGATTTCAGTATTTTGTTACTTTTATTGATGATTATCCTAGGTCACACAAATGTTTTTTTTTAGGATTCACTATGTAGATCACCAAAAAGGAAATAAATGTTTCTTTCATTCTTTTAATTGTTATTTTATTTCAGCTGTCACATTCAATGAGTCTTCTTTTTGGGTTAAATATGTTTTTGGTCCCTCAAGTTTCAGTGAATTTTGGAATTAGTCCCTCATCAAAACTTTATACCAATTTAGTCCTTCATCTTTCAAAATGCGTGAATTTAGTCCTTTTAGCCAAATTTTATTAAGTTTATCTGACGTTTCAAGCACATTTCATGATAGTATTTAAGTTAACATTGAAGAAAAAATGTGTCAAACAGTGTAAATAATTTAAATACTATCATGAAATGTGCTTGAAAACGTCAGATAAACTTAACAAAATTTGGTTAAAAGGAATTCACGCATTTTGAAAGATGAATGACTAAATTAGTCAAAAGTTTTGATGAGGGACTAATTCCAAATTTCCCTGAAACTTGAGGGACCAAAAACATATTTAACCCCTTCTTTTTTACTTTATGTATCCTTATTCTTCGTGTGTTTCTTCATTTATCACAATCAATATTTTTTGTTATTTGAGATCCTCATGTTGTGTCTAGTCCACCTCTACAACTCATCATTCATCGGATGACTCACTTCTAGTGCCCAATCATCTATCCCTTCAAGCTTTGGCAATTGAGTATGAACTTCTAATTGTTCTTAGTAAAGATATGCACTCTACTTGTAATCCATCTTCTCATTAGAATGCTTTGAGTTACCATTGATTATCTACATCTTTATATACCTACCTTTCATTTATTTCTACTATGTCACTTCCAATTTTATAGTCGATGCCTTAACTCATCCTGGTACGCATCAAACCATGCTTGGTGAAATCGATGCTCTTTAAAATAGTGGAACTTGAGAGTTTTTCTCATTACCGTATGAGAAATATGTTGTTGGTTGCAGGTGAGTCTTTTCCTTAAAAATTGGTCCTGATGGTATTATTGATTTTCTCAAAGCTCATCTTACGGCTTTACACACATATTTTTGGTTTGGATTATGGTGATACCTTTTCTCTAGTGACAAAGATGGCTTATGTTCACTTATTTATAACCATGGTTGTTCTTCAACAATGAACTCTTACCAACTAGATGTCAAAAATGATTTTCTCATTAAAGATTTGTAGGAAGAAATTAATATGGAACAACCTCCAAGTTTTGTTGATCAAGTAAAGTCTTCTGGATTGGTATGTCGTCTCTGCAAATCTTTATAAGGCTTGGAATAGTTTCCTATGGCTTAGTTTGGCAAATTCAGTAGTGTTGTTAAAAAGTTTGATATGATTCATAGTGAGACAAATAATTTAGTCTTTTAATATGACTCAAGTGTTGTGTGTATCTATTTAATAGTATATCTTTTAATATTCTTACAAGAAGTAATCACCATGACATCTCCTAGATGAAACAACATTTAGAGAAAAATGAATTAATAAACTCAAAATTTATTGATTCATAATGCCAAACTTCATTGGAATTTGAAGCTCACATTTTAATGAAATATAATAATATTTGACTTTTCTTTATTATCTTATATATTTAATTTTTTTTAAACTTCTTACCTTTTAAATTTCGCTTCGTTATTAGGAGGGTTATTATTTTTTAAGATGTTAATTTTCTTTTAAAAGATATTTTTATAATTTTTATTTTAATTAAATAATTATAATATTCATATTTTAGTTATTATTTTATTTAGTTATTAATAAAAATACTTTTAAAATGAGAACATATTATTTTTATCATCAGGATTTTATTTAAAACAAATTGTAAAAACATATGTATGAAATTTATAATCTCGTAGAGATGCAATGAGAGATAAAAAGGAATGAAAAGTACAAACTATAAGAACAGGATGTGTAAAACTGTTACTATTGTAGTTAAAATCAATATTTAATTAAACATTATAAGATTTTTTTGTTTTATACATTATTTCTGGTTGAAATTCCCATGATCGTGCCACAACAAAATCGTTATTATCTAACAAAACCGTGGATCGTTATTTATTCTAAATTGTTTGGTGCGCTGTACTATCATGAATTCAATAAAATTTAAAATTTAAACCTAATTAAAAGTCAATGCACCACCCACTTAAAGTTTAATATGTTTGCAGCTATAACACCTCACTTTCTTGCTGAGTGGGATTTTAATTGAAACAAAATTCAAACTCAATTAAAAATTAAAAGTATTTTCTGTTATACCCTTCACCTTATTAAGTTAATGAGTTTCAGTTAAAATAAAACTTAATGTATTTGTAAGTTACAAACATCTCTTCAAATAACTTGCATTAATTCATCTTTTCCCAAATTTAATTACATGTAAAATTAAAAATATCACAATAAAATGTCTGTTATTTGTAACATCCCGTTTTCATAGTTTTTAAACTATTAAACAAAACATTTAAATTTTTAGTAATTCAGAAGCGAATGATGACATAGACCAGTATAATGCAATACAGTCATCCTAAAAAAAAAGAATAACCATACGTACACTGATCAACCTATACTGCCCATACATTACTAAAGGGATTACAAAATACCCGAGCAGCTAAGCAAAAGAAAGAAAAGGGTCACATATGCTACTGGCATGTCTAATGCAATCATCTCACGTCCCGGAGGGTGTATCCTCACCTGCACGTTTTTCTGCTCACGCCATCCAATCGAGACGATCATTGCAAAGGTAGAAGACACACACAAACACACCATAGAAACTAGAAGGGTAAGCTAACTTGAATGAAGAGTAACCATGCAATTTATTTTATGTTAAGGAAGAAAACAGGATTCATTAAACAGTCTATCAAAAATCATCCAATTAATTCCAACTATAACACCACACGCCATTCTAGACTCGATATCCGGATTATGTAAGTGGCATTGGAGCTCTTGGTGACTTGCAC
>Ga0214542_1008417_pt1 | contig 17024 bp, 8 predicted proteins | sample CNSS1metaG_FD_160096 | JGI IMG/M metagenome (GOLD analysis project Ga0214542, IMG submission 160096) | Root nodule microbial communities from cowpea collected in UCLA plant growth center, Los Angeles, California, USA - CNSS1 | ecosystem: Host-associated > Plants > Roots > Nodule | place: USA... | reverse complement strand
TTTTTTTTTCTTTAAATGGGTCCATTCCAGCACTGACCAAAATATCTAAATAAATTGAAACAACTGAGAGAAGACACTTTAATACTCTGTTATCAAGTGGAGTGTGTAAGAAACTTTTCTCACATAGCAACAACATAGTTTTCACCACGAGTCCCCACTTTTTTTTTTTTATTAAATAAATGTTGCTTTTCTCTATTAAACACTCACTAAATTAAGTGAATAAAGCAGAAGTAAACCAACAATAGCTACACAACACACTAGTATTATAGTATGTTTGGCATAAATAAATAAAGAGGGAGGAATAATCTATAAAAAAAAGAAGGAAAAGTATTATAGTATGTTTGGCAAATTTAAAATTCCTTCACTAGTAAAGTATGACAATTAGCAAAGCATTCTATCATTGAAAATTTTGAAGTAAAAACTTCAGGGAAATATAAATATCATTGCATCAATCAAATAAAATTAGTGCATAAAAAGAATTAGAATGATTCATTCCCTATGGTTTTTCAGAAACCCGTGCGCATTTTATTTCAACTTTGTTTGTTTTCACAACTGCCAATACAAAATATTTCCAAATTTATAGGAATTTCTGTGTTGAGGAAACGTATTAATTGAGCTATGATCCATGATCATTGGTGGTATATGCATGGAACCTTCCCATTAATCTTGGTCATAATTTAATCTGCAAAAAGTTAGTTTTTCAAGTTACAAATGACCACTAAACTACAAAGGAATCTCCTGCCATGTTTTGAAGCATCTAGTGCTTCAAAATGAAGTTTTCTAACATAAAAAAAAATGTAGTGACACCAGATTTACTAAATCTTCTACTATTGAAAATTTCAGATTTTTAAGAAAAATAATCCACAGATATAATCCGTAATCATGCATCGTTTTTATAGACAAATTTAGCATTTATAAACCGTTCTGATATTTGAACATAAAAATCTGTGTATTATATGTAATAAATAGAACATTTCCTACAAAAAAAAATTATTGTATTTAAATTATTAATGTAAAAAATATGACTTGTTAAGTAATCACATGATCATCAACCTGTAATCATAATCATCTGTGCATAATTATATCCAAATGAAAACAACCATGTGACATCTTTATTTTTTTTAATACACACAGTTTCATGTTTTGAAATTGAAAGAGAAAACTTTTTTTTGCTCTCTAGAACTACGATTACTATTCACTGAAAAAAATCGTTCTTAAATAAAAGTGTAAAATGAATTGTTCTGAAAATATTATGAAAGGCAATTACATTTGCGAATGATATAGTAATTACATTGTTTTAATTTAACTTGCATCTGGCGCCAAACCATGGTAAAACCGACACTACAAAGTGATTGGATAAGATAAAATATAATATATTAAAATAGAAACAAATCCCTCAGAAATTGGATAAATTACTGTACAACAGTGGATGAAAAAGGAAAAATAAATTACATCCTTCTCTTAATTTTTTTAATTTGATGGAGAGCATGCCAAATTCTGTGTTAGTTGTTCCTCCCACTGCATTCTCTTATGCAAAGCGATGAATTCCTCAACCGCACGATTGAATTCCTCTTCACTCAACTCTTCCACGCACCGCAATTCACTCTCAAACGGCCTCCTCAATCGCACCGTCTCCCATCTCTTCAACTCTCCCCGGGCAGCCGCCACCACCATCCGCCGCTCGTAACTCTCCGACTGAACTCTCCGGTAGGGCTTCTTCTCCGACACCGAAACCGCCTCCGTCACCGTCGCCACTGTTGTGCAACTGCTCGCCGCCGTGGTCTCGGTAACCGCCGTGACAGTTTCCACGAATTCTTTCTCTGCGGTACGAGGTTGTTCCTGTTGCGCTGTTACGACGAGGCGAGACTCGCTGTGGTTGAGGATTTCGTCGTAGTCGTCGGTGCAGACACCAACGTTGTTGTCGTTGTTGTTATTTTCTTTGTTTTTGTTATTGGAGAGTGCGAAGAGGAAGAGGATAATGGCGTTTAGGAAAAGAAAAGCGTAGAAAGAATTATGGAAGAGTGAAATGAACGTGTGGTGGAGATGAGAAAGTGTTTGGAGGGTGATGGGGAAGGAAAAGGAGTGTGAGAAGAACAAAATTGCGGCACCAACGTTGAACAAGTGAAAGATGTTTTCGAGGTTTAGTTTTCTTTGGATTCTTCTCATGGCATTGGCTTTGTCGTTTAGCAAGGAAGCCATTGAAAGAGGATTTAGAGTTAACAATGTTGAAGGAAACGAAAGGACCAGGTTGCTGCGACATTAAAATTCTAAGTCCTTTATATAGACAACGACACAGCACACGGTGATATATAGTTGTGAACTTCCCCTTTTTTTTTAAACTAGAAATTAGAAAGAGATCACTCCCACTATGAGCACGTAAAAAAAAGGTTTGTATAAATAGAGAACGATAACTAAATTTTTTTTTTTTTTTAACTTTAGCTTTGTTATTACAACAAGTTCTTTCTATTTTTGTGTTTAACATTTCTTTTGTCAGCTTGTGCTGAACAATTTATAGAAGTGTTTCATACTTATAATTATTTCAATCATTTATAAAAAATTAATGGTAGATAGTAATGTTGTGGATAAGTACATCATTCGACTTCTTGATTTTTGTTGTCCAAGTAATGTTACGTATATTATTATCTTCGAAAGTAAAGTGAGTGCACTTTAGTTAAACGAAACTTTATTTATTTATATGATAAATATTTTTATTTATTTATTTTTTAACAATAAGTTATGATTCTGTCAAGTGAAAATAAATTTCTAACTGTCTGAAAGAAAAATATAATTCTGACTAAGATTGTATTAGATTCGAGTTGTGTTGTGAATGAAGAAAAAAATTAATTGAAAGTAAAAAACATTCTACGAAACATGTCAGATAATTTTCTTGAGAGATTAATGGTTGATCAACATATTAAACTAATATTTTACTTTTAATCAATTAGTGGATATATATTTGAATTGAATTTGATCAATCTTTTTTAATCATTATTAAAGATTTTTTTTTCTTCAATAACTTATTTCATTGTGGTATATTATAAAAATTATTTTATATAGTATTATTGATAAGTAATCATATATTTTTAAAAGAAGATAAATATACACTATTCATAAAAAATAATAAATATGTTAGTTAATTGACTTATATACTTAAAATAACTCAATTATATTAATGATTTTATTATTATTTTTATTGATTTTTTGTTATTTAAAAGCTAATTTTTTATAATTCAGCATATAAACTAAAAAATATTGTTTGAATCTTGTATTGTTATTTAAGATGGAAGAACAAGTTTGTTTTTTATGATTTATGCATGTTCATATTTCCAAGGTTGTGAGGAAAGAGGTATCTAGTCCAAGCGAAGAGATTCGGCTAGAAACACAAGTCATTACAGTGTAAATTACTTATTTAGCCTTTGATTTTAACAAGACACGATGATTACATGTTTTGGTCTCAAAAATATGAAAGGAAATAATTGATTCTCCTCTCTTTAATAATTGATTCTTCCATTTTTGGTAATATAACTTTAATAATGTAAGTAAGAAATCGATTATCCATATATATATATATATATATATATATATATATATATATATATATATATATATATTTTTTTTTTTTTTTTTTTTTTTTTTTTATATAAATATTATAAAAATATAAATAAAAAAAATAATATATATATATATATATATATATATATATATATATATATATATATATATATATATATGATTTTCATTTTGTTATTTTATGTTTTTGATATAACCATTATAAAAAAATAAATAATGATAATATATTTATAAAACACGTTACATCACCCACAAAAAACTTTCCTAAAATTTCATTTCAAATTCTTTTATTTCACATCATTTTTTTTCTTAGTTTAAACAATTTCATTTTTACTTATTTTTTTTATCAAATTTAATTTTTTTAAATTGATATTCAAATGCAAATAAGTTTCAAATCTGGCACCGTACTAAAATCATTTATTACTATTTGTAGTGATAAAAATGCTTTTAAATTCTGTGGTAAATATTTACTCAATATTCAATTAAAATATTTAATAAATCCTAATAATTAAAGCCCGTCCTTTTATATATCTTCGTTGATGTTTTTGATTATAACGGTAAAAAACTGTAAAATATATTTTTTAAAAAGCCTCTAACCAAACTCTGATATTATGTTAAAAATAGACTTTAAGTTTAACTCAATCCCACAAAATCGGCTAGTAAAGTGAGGTTTGCATCTCACTTATATACTATAAAATTGTCTTATCTCTAATCGAGGTGGGACTTCCAATAATAAAGGACAACACCCAAAAATTCAGTAAAAAATATGGACTCTGGGCACAGACTAGATAAGATGCATACGTGCAATGACTTAAAATAATGTGATTATGTATATGGATATTTTGAATTGTATCATGACATATTAGATTGTAGTATTAAATACAAAATTCATTAGAGAAATAATATATTTATGTATGTTGAGAAGTTAAAGTTTCAAATTGTACATAAAAACATTATATCTAAATTTCATAAACATACATAATTTTTTAAGCCTACACTTACGCTACCAATACATTTATCGTGATTATTTTTTTTGTGTTTGCTTTATTGTGATTTCTTTGTGCCGTGCCCTGTGTAGGAAGCAAATGCATTGATATCGAATAAACTGTTGAGAGAAAAAAAGAAAGATTCCTGAGAAGGAAGAAACAAAGTCTCAACCAAATCCAATGGAAGCATATAGAAAGAGAGTGATTAATTATTAAAGTCATGAAAAGAAGAAGCCAAAAGGCTAAAAGTAAAAGGAATATGTGAAATTATGTACATTGAAGGGCTGGGATTGGTTTGCACGAGAAAGATGAAAGGGAAAGTGTAAAAGAAGGATCGTTGATGAAGAACGTAACTAACCACTCACGGAACCAGGAAGAAAACATTCATGCATGAAACCCATGAACAATTCATTCACCAAATTAATTTCAGAAAAGAGAAAAAAAGCATCACTTTCCCATGCAATGCAACACTGGTAACCATGTATTATTATATTTAATATTAAATACATTTTTATCCCTTTATCATAAAATTAAAATTCATTCGTGTTTCACATTTTAATATATATTTTTTTCAAATTTTAAAAATAAATGAATATAATCTTTTTAAATTAATAATATTAATTTTGTTAGACTTGTTAAACGATGTTTTAATTTGATATTTGAAATGAAACTTATTAAAACGATGTAAAATAATCTAATTGTCATTCTAAAACACATGTTAAAACTCAACTGGATTAGGAGAACTATATTTAAACAATAATCTTTTTATATTTATTGCAAATTTTGATAAGTTCACATCTTATTAATACATATATGCTATTATCGGAGAACTTGTTACAATTGTAAATTTCTCTAACTCGTTTTAAACCGTCTGATCTTATGATATTGTATATTACATATTAGTATATATTTTATGTAAGGTTTCTACTTATGCATATATTTACCTTGTCGTTTTATTGTGTTTGTTTCATAAAGTCACTTTATTTTTCCAGTACTCCATCATTCTGGATTTTATTTTTAAATACACTAAATCAATTTTGGGAATTATTTTTTGGAAGATAATCACTACTCACTCTTATTATAGAAATTTTTTTCGAAAGCTTTGAAAGGGTGCAGGGAGAAATTCGATAGGTGCAAAAAGCCCAATATGAACTTTTAACTTATTCCAATCCGCTAAGGACCACCTCTCATTTGTTCTAGAAAGGGTTTAGAGGGTGGATATCTTTTTTCCTACACCTCCATATTTTTCTTCTATAGTTGCATTAATATGAAAATTTTCACATTGTCTTTCACAGATTATAAAGTAAAAATTTATTTTAAAAAATTTATTTTTAGATTACACAATTTCAAAGTTACTTTTTTACTTGAAAAAATAAATAAATTTTAGATTATATAAATCAGAAGTTGAAAATAACTTTTTTGATTGTAAAATCAATAAACCACGTGGTCTTGTTTTTCTCCAACTTCTCTCTCTTGACTCCTTCAAAGAAAATTACATGACTTTCGAATTGTATAATTTAAAAATAAAAAATAACTTTCATATTGTCTAATTTGAAAACTTCTTTTAAATACAATAGAATTTTCTTATTCTATACTTTTAAATTATACGATCTAAAATATATATTTGACTTTCATATTTATGGGAGTGAAGAAAAAGAGTACCGAGAAGCAGGAAAAAAGAATACCCTTTTAGAAATAATATTTTACATTTCAAAAAGCCCATTACAAAATAGATAATAAGAGGTGGACAAAAAATTAAAGAAGTGCGAAAAGAAAATTCTCTGAAGATGCTGGACCTACACTAGTCTTGCTTAGCTACGAAGCCCATTAACTGACTGTCCAAACCTTAAACTATATGGACCCTCCCAAAAAGAAAAAACACGAGAACAGCAACGTACAATAAAACAAACAATATGATTATGAATCGTGATTAATAAATAATTTGATTAAAATGAATAAATTTATATATTTTAAAAAATTAAAGTTTAAATTAGTTCAAAATTTTAAAATGAACTAATTTTAAAATTTACTAAAAATTAAGAAGCAAGTACATAACCAAAAGTAATTGTTCCGTAACTCTATTTACTTGTTACATGTTTATTTTGGACCTTAAAGAAAACAAAAGACGTGATCACTTTTGTTTTTGAAACTGGACAGTGCCTTTAATAGTCTCCCTATGTTATGATAGTTATAATAATGTACCTGTACCCCATTGGCTATCTAATATATACATATCAATCAAATAATAACTCTTTATCATCTTAAATGTATAAGTATAATTGACGTTTGAAGGTTAATTATGATTTGACATGGTGATTTATTATTCACAAAAATAGTATATTATGCATATGATTGAATATTTTTATTTTGCATTAAATATGTAAATTTTGATATGAATTTTAAATTTGGTTCTTGTTTAAATTTTAATATATTTTGATTTTTAAATTTTAAAAGTTATTTTTTTTATTATTAGTTGTGTCTGAAAGTGATATATGAATTATTTATACAATTTAATATATTTATGTTTTATTAATTAGAAAAGTCGTCCAAAAAAAGTAATAATATTAACATCATTATATTAAAACTAGTGTAAACATATGTAGTATCGCGTATATATACGCATTTTTTAAATATGCATGATATTATATTAGTAGATGATAATATTATAATGTTATAAAATTAATATATAAAATAAAATTATATTTATTAAAAATAAAGTAAAATATATCAGAACTTATGAAAGAATAATCATTGATAAATAAAAAAGAAGAAAAGAAATAAAGATAGACGATTTTATAAAAAGCTTGTAAAAGTAATGGTCAATTTTAAAAAAATTTAATAAATTATTATATTTAAAGGGTAAAATTGGTATATTGAAATGTGAACACACAAAAAAAAATCATTTTATATATTATCATAATAGATAATTACATCGTTATTTTAAAATTTGAAAATCAAAATATATTAAAATTTAAAAAATAACTTTCGTCATCCAAGTTTTGGGTTCAATCCTTTAATTTTTCTTTAATGGGTTTTACGCCAAATAGTTTCATTTTGAATTGGGTGATCTTAACATTTATCGAATATAGAATTTAGATGAGGAACACATAAAACAATGATTTAGTTTGATAGGTTTTATTTAGTTGCAAAAATATAATGCAAGAAAATGACATTGAATTGTGGACGAGGAATGAAGATACTAGACAAACAAAACCAAAGTGGGTCTTAGGTTGACACATTATGCAGAACAACTGTGACATGTTTTACTCACCTCACTCTGCACTTCACACATTCAAATTTCACAGTACCACTGAGTGTGATAACCCTCCCACATGCTTGTGCTGCTTTTTTATTTTCATCACTCATTATTTTCTTGACCTTTTAAAAAGTAGCAACCATTTCATTCTCACTAACATTTGAGTAAATATTTTTGTATAAAGTTTTTTTATACTAAGATTTTTATAGGAATTGTCAATGTATAATAATAAATTATATTTTTTAGGTTGTTTAAACTATTTCATTATTGTTATTTCCCCGAGAGTCGTTGAATAGTGAGGTGCGTGGTTATCGCAATCAAACTCGGAGGAAAGTGTTTTGATTTATTGCAATAAATAAAAGGTCATCACCACCTCTTTAAAGATCTCCACGTTATGCATTTTTTATTTATTTTATTTCACAATAATTAAAATTAACACCAATTCTGGTTGTTCTGATTCAATCCATTATAAACTTAGCTTTATTCAGGGAAATCCATTTTTTAATTCATGATTAAAACATTTTTTATCCGTGAATAATGCGACGAATATTTAATTAGAGTAACATTTTTCTGTTATTAATATATTTAAACTTGTTTAATAATGTATAAATATACATATGAAGAAATTCAGTACCAGAAAAGTATCAAAGGTAAATTTTGTAAGTAAGCAACAATAAGTTTTGCAGAAGAGAATAATATTGTGTTTACTTGAAAAAAAAAATCATCGGAATAATCATACTTCACATTTATCTGTTGCTTAGTACAGCTATATTATTCTCGTTGAAAAATACAGCAATATTATTCTACGTTGAAAAATACAGCAACATTAGTCTTAATTTTGAAATATATTATTAATGCGAATACTAAATATTAAAAAGTAAAACTAAAACAGTGATAATCGCAACATACCATGCATACAAATAATTATTTAAATATTTAAAAAATAATAATTCGTGTTAACAATTACTTGTCAATTAATATAACATTTTAACGTTTCCAATTGACGAGTGGTTTTATTATAGATAATTAATAATACACCAATAAAAAACAATGGCTTAAAATTATTTTTGACTGCTATTATTTCATATAATATGTGACTTTAATTCTTATAAAATTTTAATCATAGTTTTACTTTAAAAATTTTATAAAGTTAAATAATTTTGGTTAAATATCGAAGTATAAATAATCGTTAAAAGCCATTACCATATTAATCCGACTCTGGTTATTCAAAATACTGGACAATAGAGAGAAGATAAAGAAAGAAACAACATTGAGAATTAAGAAGCAGGAGTTAATTTAATAACTAAATAAGTCAGGGTTTACGTTTTCGATTTTGATGCAAGTTAAATAAAGTTTAAAAAAGAAACACGTAACAATGGTGGGAACTAGGAAGTGTCAGTGTTAGGGAGCAAGTCAGAAAAACTAGCAAGGAAGTGCTGAGTCATTGACAGAAGGACTTCGCAGGTTTCTCGTGAGTCCTCACAGTAGAATCTGCCCCTTAGTTGCCGATTAAAGTCACTGTGTTCAACTTCATCGCTTTCTTCTCCATTGCCACATTTCTCTCTAACTTCTATTTTCTGCCCTCCCAGGCCCCACCTTCGTTTTCCTTCAACCAACTCTCTCAATTGGAAAAGTGGGTTCTCTAAAAAATCTGATTTTTTTGGGGCCCTTTTTCACTTGAATCTCCGCAGTTTTTGATTCCTCAACTTATGGTGCAAATTGTCTGAAAAGTTTGGTGCTTTATCAAAGTGATTTAGCTCCTCTGTTCCTTCCCTCGCACAAACAGTGTAGTCCAATTTTCATTGAGCAGAAAGGTACTACCAATCACCAAATCCAGAAAGGTTTCTGTTTCCGTCGTTCAATGGAGTCAAGTCGTGCAACCCTGGGTGGCATTCTGGCTAAAGTTAGTGAGGGAACTGGAAGAAACAGGAGAAGTGGGTTCTGGGGTGAGAGTACAAGGGGAAGTGGGAACACAAGGTTTTTGAGTGTTCAATCATGCAAAACTTCACGAACCAGTAAGAATCTTAGAAACTCCAAGCCTCGTGGAGTTGCACGTGCTGTTCTCACATCAGACATCAACGAAGATTCCGTGGTAAATCAACAAATGCACACACATCATGTATTGAAAGAAAAATTTTATTCACTTTGGTGTGTCTCTGATTGTTTTAATAAGCATTCAGTTTCAACGCTTAACCGCAGTTCTTCCTTTTAGGCATATCAGAGGGTGCCCACTTTTGAGACCCCCGAAGTGAACCCAAAAAGCGTGGCTTCTATAATTTTGGGTGGAGGTGCAGGAACTCGTCTCTTTCCTCTTACTGGCAGAAGAGCCAAACCAGCGGTATAATGTGATTTTCAGTTGGAATTTTGTTGGTAACGGTTGCTTTGCTATGATTGCAAATCCTTTATGCAAAGTTTCTTGGTTTGAATGAGATTCTCAGGTTCCAATTGGTGGGTGTTATAGACTCATAGATATCCCCATGAGCAACTGCATCAATAGTGGCATCAGAAAAATATTCATTTTGACGCAGTTTAACTCTTTTTCTCTCAACCGCCACCTGTCCCGGACATACAGCTTTGGAAATGGCATGAATTTTGGAGACGGTTTTGTGGAGGTAGGTTGCTGTTATGTTTGAAAAGAAGTTTTGATTTCAGAACTTAGTAGATGTTGTATGAGAAACTGATTGCTGGGTGGTATGAAATTGTTTGAGAAAATGGTTTTTAGAACCAGAAAGTGGTAACAGAACCAAACAAGATCCTTATTTTTCTTCTGGAAAGTGTTTTTTTTTTTTTTTTTTTTGCGATAAGTTTTGTTAAGAATTGATTTGTAATTATATGTGAACAGGTCTTGGCTGCTACTCAGACGCCTGGAGAGGCAGGGAAGAAATGGTTCCAGGGAACAGCTGATGCTGTTAGGCAATTTATTTGGGTTTTTGAGGTAAAAACATATGATATGATGTTGTGTATTTTCTAAAAATCCTATTTTGATATATGGAGTAGTGAATATGGTTCTGCATGATTTTGCAGGATGCCAAGAACAAGAATGTGGAGCATATATTGATACTTTCTGGGGATCATCTTTACCGGATGGACTATATGGACTTTGTACAGGTATAAATGGTATAAAGTTTGATCTAACATTACAAATGATAACATTTATAGTTTTCTGAAACTAATAATGATTTTGATGGGACTATGATTGCAGAGACACGTTGACACGAATGCTGATATCACAGTTTCATGTGTTCCCATGGATGACAGGTATCTCTACGTGAAAATCTGCATGATTTGATTTCTTACAATAAAGGAACTTCACCTTATTCACAAGAACTAAACATTCACTGAAAAAAATGATATCAGTTTTTTTATCTTGAGTTGAGTTTGAAGTTGATCAGCGTTAATTCTCTTGTAGCCGGGCATCAGATTATGGACTGATGAAAATTGATAAAACCGGACGAATTGTACAGTTTGCAGAAAAGCCAAAGGGATCAGATCTAAAGGCTATGGTACACCGATAGTATCTTGATTCCAAAGTCTTAAACACATACCTTTTATTTGAGTAATTGAGATTTTGATTTAGTTATTAATAAATTGTCAATAACTGCAGCGTGTTGACACTACTCTTCTAGGGTTATCGCCACAAGAAGCAGAAAAACATCCTTATATTGCATCCATGGGTGTCTACGTGTTTAGAACTGAAACTCTGCTGCAACTATTAAGATGGAAATGTTCTTCATTCAATGACTTTGGATCTGAAATTATCCCATCTGCTGTGAGCGAGCACAATGTCCAGGTGAGAGGGAATTTCTCGTTGTTGTTCTTTTTTTAAAATCTTTGAATGCTAACAAAGTAATCTCTTCTGGTTTAGCAGTAACCAGCCAATTTTCTCTTTCTTTTTTGCATCTCAGGCATATTTGTTCAATGACTACTGGGAAGATATTGGAACTATAAAGTCCTTCTTTGATGCAAACCTTGCCCTAACAGAACAGGTTACTTCAAATAGCCCATAATTTTTTTAATGGCTATACACTTTTGGTAACTTTTCACAATTTAGAAGCATTAATTGTTTATTCTTTAGAATCTTGCTGATATAATAGAAGACTTGATTATAGTTTTGATAAAATGTGATTTTTACTATTGAATAAGTTTTCATTGAAAAGGGAAAGTGTAGTAATCCAATAATTAGTTATTTATGGTATTACTTGCAGCCTCCTAAATTTGAGTTTTATGATCCAAAGACACCTTTCTTCACTTCCCCAAGATTCCTCCCCCCCACTAAAGTAGAAAAATGCAAGGTATGACAGTCAACTATTACTAAGTTGCTTTGTGAGATTGGACTCTGCTGAACATGACTCTGTTGATTTAATGGGTTGGTTTCATAGATTGTGGATGCAATTATTTCTCACGGTTGCTTCTTGAGGGAGTGTAGCGTTCAGCACTCTATTGTGGGAGTGCGCTCACGTTTAGAATCTGGTGTGGAGCTTCAGGTAAACAATAATCTGTACTGCATTTTCACTCTAAGTCGTAGGAATCAATTTTTAACATCCCTAACACAATTCCACCTTTTTATCTTCTGTTTTGGATCATCAGTGATAAATGCTTTATACCTTGGATTTTGTTGTCCAGGATACCATGATGATGGGTGCTGATTACTATCAGACCGAGTCAGAAATTGCATCTTTGCTGGCAGAAGGAAAGGTTCCAATCGGTGTTGGGGAAAATACAAAAATCAGGTGCGTTTGATTGAGTCTCGTGAAGAGTTTCCTCTTATCTGTATTCTACAACATTCAAACCATAATAGTGTTTCTTTTTAAGGAATTGCATAATCGACAAGAATGCCAAGATAGGAAGAAATGTGATCATTGCAAATGCAGATGTGAGTAGTGTTTGAACACGTTGCTTTCAGAAATTTCTGCAATAGACTTACGTACTGATATAAATCCATTGATTTCTCAGGGTGTTGAAGAAGCTGATAGGGCCAAGGAAGGATTCTACATAAGGTCTGGCATCACGATTACACTGAAAAATGCAACCATTAAAGATGGAACAGTTATATGAAGCATTCAACAGGCCTCTTTGTAATAGTAGTCTAGAAATAAATACATTCACTCGAGGACATACCCCTTGATGAAACGCATGCTTGTACATTACTAAGTTTCTTTCCATATATCTCAATAAATGATAGTCATGCCCATAACACTTGTAGGACACATCTCTTGTAATACTTTAACGAAAATTACTAGCCACTCTGCACTCTACAATTATTAGGACACTCCATCCTCACACAATTAAGTTACAAAGTTGCTAACTTTCTCTCTTTCTCTATATTATATATAGATTTTTGTGGTTAAGACATATAACTTAGTTTCCACCGTTAGCACCAACATGCCATTGGGAGCCTCTGATTTCCTTAGCTCTGTTCCACTTCTCAATGTTTCTGAGTCTGGCGTACATCTTGCGAATGTGGTTTAGTTTTTGAGACTGTTGAGCGATCAAAGTAGCCGTTGAGGGGCTTTCATCTAAGACAACCTCGTAACCATCTCGAAAAGAATCCATTCCTTGAGCTAGAAGCTGCCAAAACAAGCCACCAACAGCAGCACCACCACTACTCGCGGATGAGTATATTGCTGAATAAACCGTGTTGAATAACCGATCCCTTGGCGCTGAGTTGCCACCGAAGCTCTTTGTGGAAATGCCGAACTCCGCAAAGATAACTGGCTTGTGAAGAGTGTTCTGCGCATCTTGGATGTGCTCATCCACCCACCGCTCTAAGAATGAGATTTGCTCTTCATAACCTGAACTCGATAGCCTGCAAAGTAAACACAACCCATTCAACTTCATCATCGACAAATGTTAATCGTTAGAACTTTTTCACTGTATTCCTTGAGCCTCGTAACCTGAGTTCATAATCCCTATCACCATCTGTTCCGAACTTTTTCACTGTGCTAACCTTATTTTAGAATTTGTCATATAACAATTTTGTTGATCGAAATGTTCTCAAAAGTGAGGAATTGAAGTAAAAAGTCTAACCATTGGTCTGGGTAGGAGTGCACTGTTGCGAAATCAATGCCGGGGATTTGGTTGTTTGCAATGAAATCGGTTCCAACATTGAAGTTTGGATTGGACTGAGTCTTTGACTGGCCGTAGAAACCCTCCAAACCAGCTTCCAGCAAGTGGTTTCCATCAATGGATTTCAGGTAAGATGCCATCTCAGAAATCCAACCCTGTCAAAATGAATAGTTCTTAAAAATTAAAATTACGTAAAAGATGATTTAACATATATTCCATTTCTCCAAGTAAATGATATGTAAATTTATAAATTTTGAAGCAATACACTACACATGTGCTAAAATAAACAAGAATATTAACATGCAATCCATGTTCAAGAACTTCACTAGATGGAATTATGCATTTACCTGAACTGTTTTTCCTGATTGATCAGAAGGGCACCTAATCTCATTCATAAGTTCCCAAGCCATTATAGTTGGGTCGTCTTTGTATGCAATTCCAGTGATGCTATTACGTCTTGTAAGTACAGCCTGTAAAACACTCACATAAAATAAACTCTAATGTTACATCTCTTTTTTCACTAGTGTAACCAATTCTATACACAAGTCATTCATTCTACACGTTAAGCGCAATTTTAGGAATGAAGAATATTAAAAATAACCCTCACTTTCCAACACAAATAAGAAAACTTTAATGCTTTTATTTATAAACATTTTTTTTAAATTATAAAAAGGTAAATAATGGAAGACTTTTTTTTTAGGTGAAGGTGTAACTTGCGAGCATGAATTCTCGGTAAGATTTTTTATTGCTATGAACTAAACCCATTAAAAAAATTTACAACAAAATCAATAGTGTTGGACTCAGTTGTCCAAATATGCGGTTGAGATTAAACGTAGAATCTTTAGGACAACAATACGTCGTTTAACGACAATAATTTGTCTTTAACTCTTTCAAAATCAAGGAAAAAAACATGATTGATAACACTTTAAAGAAAACACAACAAACCACATATTTCACAATCTTCGTTTTTTTTTGTTCCCCTGTGTAGATGACAAATTATTCTCAGTCATTACTTTCTATCTCGATCTACACAGCACCCATCCTATTTTGTTGAAGCTTGTTCTATCAACAAGGATAACATTAACGAAAAAAAAGGAATAAAAAAATAATTTACCTTGATGTGGTTTTTGTAGAATCCCTTGGCCACAGGATTTGTGAAAAAATCATCTTCAGAATTTATGGACTGTCCCTGACTCCTTGCCCATTCTACGTACTGTTTCTTGCCACCCATGTTCTCATAGTTGTTCACCAAACTCAGAACCAGCTTGATCCCGTATTTTCTTGCTTCCGCTATTGCGAAATCCAATCCCTTTCATTTTCAATCCAAGAAAAACAGAGTCAACAAATGAGAAATATCACAACATGTATACATACATGGATGAAGTCTTGTCTGGTAGAATATGATTAATATTCATTGAAAAGTGAGAGACTAACCTGGAAAACTTGTTCATCGTAGGATCCAGGAGAGTATTGCAAGGGCTTGTAGCCACCATCACTGAAAGCCCAAGTTCTGGCCATGTTGAGTCCATGATTTGAAGCCTGTTGAAAGGCTGAAGAGACTTTGTTTCTCTGAGAAGGATCAGAGGCAATGTACATAAGCCAATAAGCATTGAAGCCATTAGCATAGAAGGGGCTTCCGTTCAGTATAAGTTGCACTCCTCTTGTTTTCACAAACCCACCACCACCATCATCTGCTTCTACATGGAGCACCTTACTCTGCTCCACGCTAACACACACAACAAAGAAAACCAGAAGCAACCCACGCAGCACCGCCATTCTCTCAACTTCACTCACTCTCGCTTTTCCCTGCCTTCTCGATGTGGGCTTTTAAATGCCTAGATTCCGTCCTTGTTTGTGGGGTAAGTTAGGGAAGTTATTAAAATAAAAATAAGTAGTGTGATTTTGTTAATCTCAAAAAGTGTGGAACACTGGATGGGGATTGACATGCCATAAAAGCACAGAGTGATGGTGGTAACGTGGTGGTTGAAGTCGAACAAGACGAGACTGAAGAAGGAGTGGGCCTGGTGAGTGTGGAAGTGGAAGAAGAAGCACCACAAACCTTACGTGTCAGCGTCACTGTGGGTCCATCACCACAACCGTTGAAAAAGGACAAGATGTGTGGTTAAAATTACTTGCATGTGAAAACGTTGTTTTTTGTTTAGTTATTAAATAACTCATAGTTAAATCAATTAGGTAATAGATTTATTAATTTTACTGTAATTAAATTCAAGGTTATGTTATTCTTTCTTGTTAGTAAATTCCGTAGTTTAATTCTACTAGTAGTTGTTTTGGTGATATCGTGTTTCGACAAAAAGTAGAAAAATGAGAGGCGCAATTTACGGCGTAAATTGGAGTTGCAGTTGGAGTTGGTTGCCTTCTCCTCCTTGGCTAGCTTTCATTTTCGCACCGAAAGAAAAAACATTTTATGACATTGTCGTGTTCAGTAGTCGTTAAATTTAATGAGGCTAAATTACTTTTTCTTGTTTTATACAGAAATTGATATCTTTAATAAAAAGTTTCAATTTCCAACAAGTAATTTTTTGAAGAAAAAGTAAACTTATTTAACCTAATTTAATTCGATTTTATAAGCCATTGATTACGATAAATCCATTCCCAGAATATCTATTAATGGCGAAATATCAGGGCATGATTTCCTCACTGATGGATTGACCCGGAGTGCAAACAAGGAAAATATTCGAAAGTGCAATGAATGTAAGACCAAGTAAGTAACGCAAGGAATAAAGTAGCCAACAAAAAAAAACGATTATAGTAAAGAATATCATAAAATAAAATCCTAATGCTCTCTTTGTCGACACGAATCAGTTTCATAGTTCTTCACAGTAACACAATTAAATTAAAAGATTATAATTTAATATCAGGTATAAATATTGATTCCATGAATGTGATATGCATACCTCGTGGCATGTTTCTGTTTTGGGCCCACCTGATGAGTCCAGAAACTTTCCTTGCTTATTTTTTTTCTTAATTTTAATTTTAATTGTTATATATATAAAAGAAAGAAAAAAAAAAAAACACCGACGCGCTTCAGAGATTGAGTAAGGTTAGGTCGTGTTTCCACAAATAGTGGTCAATGGATTTATAGCGTAACTTTATATTGATTGTTAGGTAAACAAATTTCGATTTCA
>Ga0214542_1008416_pt1 | contig 17024 bp, 6 predicted proteins | sample CNSS1metaG_FD_160096 | JGI IMG/M metagenome (GOLD analysis project Ga0214542, IMG submission 160096) | Root nodule microbial communities from cowpea collected in UCLA plant growth center, Los Angeles, California, USA - CNSS1 | ecosystem: Host-associated > Plants > Roots > Nodule | place: USA... | reverse complement strand
TTTTTGATTCTTTTTTATATATATATATATATATATATATATATATATATATATATGCTCATGTTGGAATAGACACAGAGAAATTATTTTTGTAGGAAAAACAAGTTACTCTATAATATTTTGTATAAAATTCAACAGGTTAATTATATTTTTTTTTAATACTTGTGTGGAAGCTTTAATTGTATACTAAGAAGTAATTTCTTAAAAAGTAGCGTATAAATAATTTTTAACTGATCAGAATATTTTATATTGAGAATAATGCATGTAAGTAGAGCGCTTTCATGAAGTAATTCACACATATTTGTCATATTTGTTGTTTGCAAGTAAGAACAATTTGTAATTGCGTAAAACAGAAAGTAGAGTCATATTATATGCAAATAATAATCAAAGAGATTGTAGATAAAAACAAATAAGCGAAGAGATTACTGAAATTTGACACACTTACCCAAGGTACCGAAGAAGCGTGATGGCGAGGCGAGTAATCAAGTAGGTTTCTGCGGCAACGTGGCCAATGTTTCGGCGGAAAGATTCTTGCCGACCGAGGTGAGGCTGGAGCACAGTTTTTTCGGTGACAAGGTAGGGCATCGTGCGGTAGTTGGTGGAAATGGAGTCTGTAGTTATCGCCCGGCCATCAATGTCATCCTGCGGGAGTGTGTGACGGCGATTGGAGAGGGTGGCCATCCCCGGCGTTGGCTGACGAATCGAAGGCTGTATCGGATCGGAAAAGAGTAAATTATTGCATTGGTTTTGTTTGTTATGAGATCAAACTTCAATGGTGAGTTGGTTACATACGCAAATATATATATATATAGAGAGAGAGAGGGGTGTTGCATATATGTAGACGGGAATGGATTCAACGTACCTGCGTAACTGGGTTTTCACACTTTGTTTTATAATGGTTTGAAAATAGAAAATAGAAATCAGATTTTATGTACTTTCCAGTTCATGCTGTCAAAAAACTATCGAGAAAATTATTCTATTACGAAGACTTCGATCTATAATTCTTAAACCAGTTTGCTTTCTATTTCAGTTTTTAAGAATCTTTTAATTTATAAAAATTTAAGTATATGTAAATTATTTTTCACATTCATATTTTTAATGTTCGAAATTTATTATTTTTATTTATAAATAAATAAATAATATCTAATTATACATTATGTATTGTGATGGCATTAATATATTTATATATAGTTTTATTTTAGTTTCTAAAATCTTTTAATTTTATAAAATTTAAATTCCTTATCTTTAACTCTAATAAAATCAGAAAATTTTAATTTAGGTTTATGTAAAATATTTTTCAGATTCATTTATTTAATATTTTTGAAATTGTTTTTGTTATTTAAAAATAAATAAATAATAGCTAATTATATATTCTGTATTAAGCTCACATTAGCTAATATATAATTTATTTCTGTTTTGATGAGAAATTCTCGCATATTCATCTCGTTCATGTAACCGTCATAATACCTATTCTTATTAGGGGTGAGCAAAAAAACCGGAATCCATCGAAACTGATCCATTCGAATCAAAAAATAGAATGCCAGTTTTAGGCGAATTTGGATTTTAATGAATAAAAAGTTTCGGGTAAAAACGGATATATACGGTCGGATATGGATCATAAAAAGAAAATTCTCAAATACCCGACCCGACCCGTTAAAGTTTTATCATTATAATTTTTCACCATCTAAACTCTAGTCGCTGGCTGGCCCCTTTCCTCTCCTCCTTCACCTGTAATCTCTTTCCCTTTCTTCTACAACTTCCCTTTTCTTTGAATTCACTCACCCTTCATGCTCATTGGAAGGTACTGTCTTTTTACGGCAAGATGGACTGGTTTGCGTTCGCGATGCAGATCTGCGTAGTCACACTTTTCTCGACGAGGTGGACTGGCTTGCGTTTGTGATGCAGATCTATCTACTCATAGTAGTTGTGTCGAGACTTCTCCTTTGTTGTTCATCTTCCATTTGTAGTTCTCGCTGTGTTGCTTTCAAAGTCAGTTGTGACGTAGTTCACAACTTGTTGCTTGTCTTCGAATGGGAGAGAGGAGAGGAAGATCAAGAGGTCGCGGCAGCAGCAACTAAGTTCATAAGTGGCAGCGACAACAGCTAGTCCATAGGTCGCGAGGGCGTTTAAAGGAGGGGGAGGGACCAGAGCGTTGACGGTGTTGGTGATGTCTATAGAATGTCGTTGACGAGCTTCTGGTGTGTGTGTGTGTGTGTTACGTTGATTTTCTTCTTTCTGAAACCGTCTAATCCGAATGGCTAAATGGTCGGGTTTGGATTTGAAAAAATAAATTTGGATTGCGTTGGATTGGACATATTGGACCTAAATCCGACCCAACCCGATCGTCGCTCAGCCTTAATTCTTATTATATCTTCAACCTCACTTAAATTTTTAAAATAGTCACCATCTATTAAGTAACTTTATAATATATATATATATATATATATATATATATATATATATATATATATATATATATACACACTAGCATTTCTATCCGTGCCACAAGACATGAGATTTTAAAAATTTAAAATTATAAAAGTATAATTAAATTTAATATAAATATTTTATTTTATAAAATTAAATAATAACTTTGTAATTAATTTTAAAATAAAAATATATTTAAGTTATGTATTTTTAACAAAATATATTATATATAATTATTTTAAATAATATATTAAGATTGAATTAATCAAAATTAAGAAATCGAATTCAATTTTAAATAAAATATTTAGTAGACAATGTAGAAAAATGTAATAGTTGGTTTTCTAATATTAAAAATTATAAATGATATAGAAATTATTGAGTAGACCCTATAGACTCTACAAAAATACAAAGGTTTGTTCAACAATGCCTAACTCAACCCCACATAACCAACTTGTAAGGTGAGGTTTGCACCTCACTTATATACTATAAGATTGTTTTATGTTGGAACTTCCAACATAACATTTTATAGTTTTTTGGATGCTGAATTTTAAATTTAAACTTTAATATTATATTTTTACATATTTTTTTCTATTTTAAAATTTAAATTTAAATATATTTTATTTAAATTTTGAATTTTAAATTTTATGTATTGTCGATAATATAAATGTTAATTAAAAAAATTCATTGCTTTTTTTATAGTTTAATTTTCAAATTGTAACTTATTTTTTAAAATGTTATAAAAATGTAACTTATCCGTTTATTTCTTCCTTTTAGTAATAAGAAAGTGATTCTATAATAATTTTTAAAAAATAAATAAAATAGACAAAAATCAATTAATATATGTATAATTTAAATAGAAAATATTATATGTATATATATATATACTATTTATTTATTTATAGCTATGTTTGATTTTATATATAACTTTATACAAAATAAATAATTTTAATAAGATAATAAATTTTGATAAATATGAGTGCTATATTTATATATTAAATTAGATACATTTTTATGTATTTGGCAAAGTTTGGATTTTATTTTTTTTACTTTGAATTTCAAATTAAAACTTAGTTATTGTAATGTCCCATTTAAGTAATAACATAATTAAATGAAACATTACGATGGATAATAAAAAGGCAAAGTCATGAAGTATAAACGCTACTTCTTACATTTATTCAAGAATATTTAGAAGGAAAACTAAGGCACACCACGACGCCAATAACAAGACAGAGAAAGAAGTTTAACAGTATTAAAGTAAGTGCTCCAAGAGTAAGGAAATACATGGGCTACAAGTCCTCGCTTAGGCAAGATTGCCAGCAGAGAGTACTATAGTGTTCACGAGCTCTCGCTTGGGCGAGACCTCCTCGCCTGAGTGAGACTGCTCTTCGCTCAAAGGTAAGGTCTCTCACCTGAGCTGCAACTAAGCGAAACACAAACAGGCTCTTACGCGTTCTCGCTTAGGTGAGCCCCTCTCGCCTAAGCAAGATGACACCTCGCTCAAAACGAGAGCTCTCTGCCTAAGCGAGAGCTCGAGCAGGAATCTAGGCCAGCATATGCTATTCTCGCCTAGGCGAGACGAACTTGCTTGGGCGAGAATATCAATTCCCGCCACTATTTGTACCTGTATCAGCCATACAGACATACTCGAGACACAAAACAAAGCATTCCATATGACCACAATAGCATACAAGTCATACAAACTCGAGGCAAGTCAAAAATAGACAAACATTCAGCAAATACGAGGAACCCTAGCTTCCCTTACCTGAAAAGAGCTAGTAAAAGACTTCGACACCCCAACCAATTGAGCACCGTAGCTCTAAGAGCAGATTCGAGAGCTAAAAAATAGCGGAACAGATTTAAGACAAGCTCCCTACGGTGAACCCTAACTGAAATTGCAAAAATATGACTAGAAGGGAGAGGAAGGAGGTCCAAACCCTAACAAAGGTTTTGTTTGGGAAAAAAGGAGAGGAGTGAAGCACTGTTTTTGCAAAGTGAGCTAAAATGAGGGGGTTAGAGTTGTTTAGGATCTTGGACACCCTATGGGTCAGCCTTATGTCCAACTAATTAGGGTAGGCCTTTAAAAATTAGAGCAGAAAAAAATTAAGTGGGCTTTACAATTACCTTATTTTTATAGTTTTTTGCGATTTTAAATTTCAAATTAAAATTCTATTATCATATATTTCAAATTTTAAATTTGGCAATATGTATCTTAATTTTAGAAAGAAAAAAAAGTAAAATTAAAATCATTAGTGATTTTTTTTCTTTAAAAGTTTTAAGAATTTATAATTTTAACTTTGTAAGAATACACTTTTGTCTATGTTATCAAAATTACTTTTTAAATTAATGTTTAAGTTTTCCTAAAAGATGAAAAATATGTGTCAGTTGTTCAAAAACATTAAAAAAACTTTAATTACCATATCACATCCTTTGTGCAAACTTCCAAATGATTAGGGAGAAAGTAGTAAAAAAGAACTTACTTAAAAAGATGGTCTACAATGAGCATGGAAACCGTGAAATGAATAATATAATATTATAAATGAAAAAGGAAAACAAAAGAATGTGTGTTTGTCCAATTAATACATAAAAAAGGAGAAGTTTATTGGAATGTGTTTGTGATTTGAGTTTAAATGTGAGAGAAGTTTTTCAAATTTGAAATAAAATTTTCTGTCTAATCCAATTTGAATATTAATATTAATATAAATAAGTACACATAATATTTTAAAAATGTTTATTAATATTTATATCTTTTACGTGATATTTACACAAGTTTGTTTCAAATGTGAATATTGAACAACATATTATTAATATTTTAAAAATTTTAATATTAATTCGTTTCTATTTTAAAAATTAATTTATAACAGTAAAATTTTAATATTAATATTATTATTAAAATTTGCGAGAGAAGTTAATCAACATTCAAGTTTAATATAAATATTATTCTCTCTGAAAATACAAATGTTGGACGGTGCAAAAAAAAATGTAAAGAGTAAAAAATTAGAAAACTACAAATGATAAACCATACAAAAAAAATAGTGTAGATTCATCTAATAGTAGAGTTGTCATGTTTTAGCACAAATTCCTATTTCAAGCTATGTATTTATAAATCTTCCTTTGAAATAACAAATTGTAAATAATATAAATAGTTTAATAATTGACTTTGGTTGAAAATACAATTACATTAAATACAATAATTATTTATTTTTAGTTTAGTACCGGTGTCAGTGTCATTATTCGATTATTTATTTATTGTTTTACACAATATTTTAATTAGTATTATTATTATTATTATTATTACTATATTAGTGCTAAAATGCTATTATATTATTATTGAATATTATTATGAATTATAACATGTTATATTATTAAGAATTGTAACGTCCCATATAATCAATAATCCTAATTAAAGAAAACGTCACACGGGATAACATAGTATCGTGGTCTTGGAGCATAAACACTACTCCTTACAATATTCGAGGCACACCACGATGCCAAAACAAAACAGGATACAAGGTTCAACAGTAAAACAATTCGAATTTAAAAGATAAGCCAATACATGGGCCATAGCCCTATAACAAAGCCCAATATAGTAGAATCTGGCCCCGATGGGCTACGCAGCGGAACCATCACCTCCTTATTGATCACGGGTGTTTCTCGCATCTACTCACACCAACAAATTGATGATCATCGCAAAAAAAGAAACACAGGACATACAACAAACAACATAAGGGTAAGCTAGAGCCAAAAATAGTTTTATCATGCAATCATATACTCTTTCACAGTCAAGTATACATACATCACCCAAGCATGTTATGACCTTCCAAACAATACACTAAGACTCGACACAACTCATTCGGATACATATAATTTAGTCGGATTCAGTGGATGCTTGCACTTGTGGTGGAATTCCTTGCTCACCCTCGAGCTAAGTGTTACAATGTCTCAATACCCCACACACAAGGTTAGCCCTTAATGAGTTTCATGCCTCCTACTACTCTCACCGCAAGTGTCAGTCCGCTCTATGTGAGACTAACTGACTCCTTAGAGCGTCAGGATGCAACCTTACCTTGAATCCTTACTAAATTATATAGATGGGGCACCACCATGAACTCCCACTATTAAGGGTCATGGAATTACGTCTCGACCCACCACGGGTTGGCGGGTTAAACGGGTTGGCTCACTGGCTCACTTAATTAAAAAAAAAACACACAATTTTTTGTTCTTCAATCTCAAGAAAACTAAATTATAATTTCGATTAAATCTAAATAAACTTCAATACAATCCAAATAAAATCCCAAATTATGTTAAACTCCAAATACAAACCAAAATCACAAAAATATAAATTACTACCTAACATCAAATCATTATTGTCACTTATCAAACTATAGTATTAAAAAATCTTGAATGAATAAATTCACAATATTTTCATCTCTTGAAACATCTTCTTTATCCCCATCTACAATATATATGTATATATATATATATATAATATATATAATATATATATATAATATTAATTTAATATATATATATATATTAATTAAATATTTAAAATTTATTGGCGGGTTGGTGAGCAAACCCGGCTCATCACGGGTTCAATTCGAATGAGCCGGGTTCTTAGTGGGTTGGGTTCATTTTTAACCCGTACTAAAATTTGTAATTTTTTTTCAACCCAACCCGACCCGAACCCGTGATGAGCCGGGTTGGCTCACGGGTTATAACCCATTTTGACGACTCTAGTCTATACTAATGCTTTGATATGCAACATCTCATATTTTAACATCCTCCTTAGCCAATGAGAAGAGCATTTGAAGCTCGTGAGGATTTTGGCCATCTTGAGAGAAGCTCATTTGAATCTTTCTTAACATGCTTCTTGATATTCATCATCATCCACTAACCCTACAAAGGGAATTAAGTCAAATATATTGAATGTGGAGTGAACACCATAGTTAGCAGGAAGATCCAATTGATAAGCATTATCATTGATTTTCTTGATTATTTGGAATGGACCATCACCACAGGGACTAAGTTTGGATTTTCTCAAATGTGAAAATCTTTCATTTCTTAAGTGTAACCAAACTAAGTCACCCTCATTAAAACTCCTAACTCTCTTTCCTTTGTTATTATACTTGACAGCCTTTTCATTTTGAGCTTGAATTTGGTTTCTCACCTTTTCATGTAAGTCTTTGATGAACTTAGATTTAGATACCCCTTCTTCATGGATAAAATAAAAAGAAGTAGGAAGTGGTATCAAATCTAAATGTGTGATAATGAAACCATAAACAACCTCAAAAGGAGAGAGCTTGGTAGTGCTATGGACCACACAATTTTATGAAAATTCAATGTGAGGAAGATACTCATCCCAAGATTTATGGTTGCCTTTAAGGACGACCCTCAACAAAATGGATAGAGATCTATTGACTAATTTAGTTTGCCCATCGGTTTATGGGTGACAAGTAGTAGAAAAAGCTAGCTTGGTTCCTAGCCGAGACCACAAGGTTCTCCAAAAGTGGCTAAGGAACTTAGTATCTTTATAAGACACAATGATTTTAGGTAGACCATGAAGACAAACCACTTCCTTGAAAAACAACTTTGTTATATTGCTAGCATCATCTACTTTGCAGCATGGTATAAAATGTGTCATTTTTGAAAAACGATCCACCACCACAAAAATAGAATCAACACCCCTACAAGTTCTTGGAATTCCTAGGACAAAGTCCATGCTTAGGTCCTCCTAAGGGGTGGAAGCAATAGGCAAAAGAGTATAAAGGCCAGAAGTCATTGTAGTAGTTTTAGCATGTAAGCATGTGATGCAACTAGAGCAATGTCTTTGGACCTTTTTCTTCATATGGGACCAAAAGAATTTTTCTTTAAGCATGAATAAAGTTTTAGCAACCCAAAGTGTCTCATAAGTCCCCCTTTATGCATTTCTTGTATAAGGAGTTTTTTATGCAAACCATGAGGAATATGAATTCTTGCTTATTTTAAAGTTCACATAGAATCCTCCTTGGGACTTTTGTTCACAAGACTTGTAAATGGGCGAAAAGTATGGATCTTGAAGATACAATTCGCAAATATTATCAAAGCCAAGAATTTGAGAATCTAAGGTGGCTAGAAGAGTGTAGGTTTGAAATGGTGATTTAAGCCAAGAAGGGGGACGGGGTGGATTGAATTGGCTATTTAAAACTTTTTCGAAAGCATAAAACTCTTTTCAATTGAATCAAATAGACTGGAAAGTTAGAATGGAAAAGTTATAGACCACTACACTTTCAATCGGTCAAAAAATAAAATAGCAGACTAGTTTGTTTTTGAGCTATGAAACTGTCGATTAAAATGACAAATTAGTCGGCTAAAATACTGGCAATTTATGTAGAATGTAGAATTCACAGATTTAACTTAAACAACAATCTTCTATATACAAGACTTGTTCCAATCAATATTTCTAATTATTATACAGCCTCAGATTATAAAAGAACGGATTAAAACACAACAAAGAGTGGATTACTTGATTTTCTTGAGTTTTTAAGTGATTCAAAGTAAGTGAGATGAGGGAAAGAGAATTGCACAATTATTTTTATATTGGTTCACTCAATCATAGAGCTATATCCAGTTACCAGGACAACATGAGTCTGGTTTCCACTATAGATGCCCAAGGGAGGTTAATAAATAGATGTCCAATCGAACTTGAACTCACTTAAGCATCAGAGTCTTTTAGACAGGTTCCCCGATCGCCTGAACAGGAAAAGAAAAAGACACCAAATAGGAGAAAGAATTGAACACAAGCTAAATGAAGAGAGCGTCAGACAAAAGAACTTAAAAATAATTTGAGCATTGGAAATAGATGCTTAGTCACTTACCCAAAACATTTATGATCACAAATTTGATTATATTTCATTTTGTTTTGTTTTAACCTTTTAAAAATATTTATAATTCTGGACACTCATACAAGTTACATCTTACACATATCACACTAGAAAATTCCATGAAACCATAACTAATGTATTTCTAGCTCATTCAATATTTGTTACCATCTACAGGTTATATGAGGATTAGATTACCTGACATCGCAACAAAAATATAATCTAGTCATTTCTTCTCTTAATAAGTTATATGACAATAAGATTGTCTGGTATCTCTACAAATTATTTCTTCGGCTTACATCCTAACATTATTACATTAAATTCGGAAGCTGCATAAATATATTTAATTCACTGTTGCCAAAAAAAAAACATTTATGCATATATAAATATGACTAATATGGTAAAATCAATTCATGTTGACCGGATTTAAATTCCTAGATTGAAATGCAAGTGAGAAATAAACAATGAAAAATGTTAAGTAGATTTACAATGCCTACCAGATTTTCTTGCCTCCCAGAAATAATTTTCATCTTTCATACTAATTATCAGCTACACAAGGATAAATGTTGCTGCTAATGACCAACATGTAAAAATTAAAATTTTAAGATGTAAACTTAAATTCATAAATTTCTATATCTTGCCAATCTTAGATTCGACGCTACGCTATATTGAACATCTTGGTTTCCCATTTTTGTACCATTTTCATTTCTCAGCGAAATGTTGCACTACGATTCCCAGAAGCTGGAAAAGCCTGACGTCTTTTACCTTGTTGCAATTGTTTAGTCGAATTACTAGCTTGTTCCTGCCCAATTGTCGAAAGTTGCTTGCTATCTGAGACCTCTACCTCACCACAATCCTGGGAAGATGCATGCTTTGTATGTTCTCCAAACTCGACATGCTTCCTTGCAGCTTCATAATCAAATGCCTTCAGCTGCACCACGCCACTGGACTCTTCAGTTTTCCCGTGCTGTCTGGTTTTATTATTTTGGTCATTTGAATGAAAGCATTTTTTAAAATTTGATGATAATTCCGATAGAGACACTGGTTCTTTATCCTCTTTTCCCGAAGTGAACACACCAGAACTTTTCTCCATGTGCACATTGTAGTTTTCTAGGTTATTCAGCTCCATACCCTCTGCACCCGTATCAGATTCTAGCATTATAATCTCATCAAGCGGAGAGGCAGAAACTATATCAGAAACAGGTTTCGGTGGCTCTAATATTTCAGTCGCTACACTGGGAGTTTGTACTGTAGGTTCTAACTTCTCGCTGCTACCCAAAAATGTATGGAAAGGAAGACTAACGGAAGCTCTAATCTGCTCTAACTTGATATCTTCCTTTCCCTGAGAAGAAATCCAAATATGTTGTATCAAAATAGTATTCAACAGACATGGAGCTACATGTTAGCATCACATGTAATATATTGAGTTTGACAAAAGGATACCTTATCAGGACCAAGCTTCCTCTTTGAAGCTGAATTCCCCAGAAGTGCCCCAAAAGCACCAGAAGGCTTTTTTAGCACCTGAACAGTCGTTCTATTTCCCTATCAAGAAATTAACAGATATAATTCAGATCAATGTTCATCACTAGGTGGATAAAACATTGAACTAATACCGAGACATTTTTCAACCTTTTCCGAAGAAAGTGCACCAACATTTGCATCCCTATCCAGCTCTAAAACTGTGAGACTCACCCTTGGCTCAGATGTAAGACTACTGGACTTGATTTTTATTTGTACGTTTGTATCTTGATGCACAGAAGGTTCCTATTTGGGATCAAAAACATAAATCGAGACTACTCAAGGATAATAATATTACTACAGCAACTATTTTCAATTTCAACACTTTAGTTGGACTTCCAACCTTAGAATCTTGTTTATAGAATTGGGGGTCTTCAGTTCCATCAGTAACTGGTACCACATCTAATGCCTGTTAAGCAATCATACAACTCAATCAACAAAAAATAGAAATTAAGACTGAAAAAAATTAAAATAAAACCCATTATGCAGGTAGAAAAAGCATTAATTCTTTAAAATATTCAGCAATTATACACACCAGGTTGATTAATTTTATCTGTTTTGAAACTTAGCTGGCATTCATAATGGATCCAAAAGACATGAGCAATTTACCATAATCCCAATTAATTGGAGACCTTCTCAAATGTATATATTTAAAAATACCTTACAATATTACTGTTATATATGCAGAAAATCAAACTGAAATGACCTATTTATAATTATTGAATTGTAACACATTTATATTTAAATTTGTTAAAAAATGAATTTTAAACCCAACTCAACCTTAAAAAATCATTTTGCAAGATAAGTTTTACACCCACTTACATATAGTAATATGGTCATATTCTACTTGATATAGGGTCTTCAACACACCCTCTCACATTTAAAGATGGACATCTAGAGTGTGAAAATTAAAAGGAGCTTGATAGCACAAACCAAACTCAACCTAACAAAATCGGCTTATAAGATTCCCCACACCATATATATATATATATATATATATATATATATATATATATATATATATATATATATATATATATATATATAATAACTAATCATTGACATGATTACTTAAAGTGAATAGAACATATAAAAGATTACAAACAAAATATATCTTCAGAGTTCTGACAATTATATTTTCCTAAAAATTTTGTGGAAATATAAAATATTCTCATTCCACACTATAAAAAAATAAGGTTTACAGTAATTGTTTTTCGTTACAACAAGCTAAAACATAAGATGTATCATGAGTATAACTGTTAAATAATTAGGGTGAGTTGGGAATATAATTACCACAATAATCTAATATTAGCCAAGAATTATACCAGCTGACCCTAAACAAATAGATCTTATTAAGTGTTAGAACATTATAAATACAAGGTTACCATGTTAAGAACCAATAATTGAAAAGGAAAGACAAGAATTGGATAAAATGAAAAGAGAAAGAAATAGGAGAGTACTCCCTACAGAAGATTATAATCAATTATTGACGTGATTAAAAGACATAAAAATGAATAAAACCTATAGAAGAATATAATAAAAAGAGATCCAGAGTTCCAAGAATTATATTTTCTTTAACATTCTGTGGAAACATAAAATAATTTATTGTCACAATATGACAAAATGAGGTGCCAACCATTGTTTCTTCGTAACAAGAAAATCCATTAGTAAGATGTATAATGAGGAGAACTGATAAATAATTAGTCCATTCGGTGAGTTGAGAATTTACTATCAGGCTGGAATATTACTAGCCGACACCAAACAAATAGAGTGTGGGAACATTATAAATACCAATGTTGTAAAAATTGCAAGTAAACAAGCACAGTCCTTTGAATATGGAGCACACTGAGAGTTGACGCAAGCACTGGATCACAGAAGGATTGAATCATTGAGGGATCACAATGGATCTCATCAAATTTTAGGATCATGGGTCACTTCAATCCTTCCGGCCTCGTGAAGCTAAAAGTTAAGATGCTCACTATTGTATTTTAGGAATTTTTTTATTTCATCCATGCTATAATTTTATTCTTTCAGTATCCCACTATTAATACTAGGATTATGTATTTATACTCAGTCCCATAATTACCGGGATTTGTTTCTTCAGAATTAGCTCTCTATATTTCCTAAAATAACCATCAAGCTCATGTATCATAGGTCCAATGACATCATTATTGTAATACAAAAATATATTATTCTTTCTAAATTTGAGAATGTGTGTGTATATATATATATATATATATATATATATATACATACATACATATACAATTAATACATCCTGGTAAATATGTTACTTACCACGGCAGCGTGTGCTTCTTTCAACAGTTGAGATGCTTCTTCAAATGCAGCAGCATTCTGAATAGAATGTCTAATGATGCTGACAACTGTATCAAGATTGTGTTCAACATAAGGGTGTTTTGACTTCACTAATCGTCTTAGTTTGCTTGTAGTAAGAGGAATCTGCTTAGCTTTTAAAAAAGTAAATACAAATTAAGCTATGAACGTAAAGCCAAATTGTTAACATTAAGATACCCAGAACTTGCACATGTTTCATACCGATTTCAAGAACGGATTTATTTGGCAATACATATCCTGTGCTCTCATCCTCTGCCCGGGCAACAATGTCTCTCCATTCACATAGTCCCTGCAATCCAGGAAATCAGAGTAAAAGCCTTCAATGGATGTTTAGTACAGAGAATGACAAAATCCAAAACGAATGCAAATTATGCAATACGTAACATTCCACATTCTACTAGTTTTACAAGTAGGAAATTCTTCTATCACAAATTCCTTACATTGTTCCAGCACTGGAATCTATTTTGGATTGTTCCAGAAAAATACAAAAAAACTTGAACAAGAATCATGCTTGGAAGGCTATTAGTATTATTTCTTGCTGTCCAACCAAAGCTGTTTCATGATAGAAAACAACATGAAAGAGCAAGATAACTATTCCAGGAGCGCCTAGTGATGATTGAGATGATAACAGGGTAACTTGGTGGTAAGGACATTTATGGTGGTAATATGGTAAGAAATGGTATCAAAAGCTAAGTTAATATTTTGATGATCACGTTGAAATTGGTTATTTTATAAGATACAGAAAATTAACGAAGAGATTGATCAATAAAATACAGGAAATAAGTTCACCTATATTGTGTTATATTGATATTCGTGAAAACAATGGCTTGTAGATTAAGTCGACAGAATTGACCACAATACTTAAAAAATGGGATAGCAATAATTCATTAAAGGATTGCTTAGTGGAACAGTTGAGAACATTTTTCATGCTCAAAATTGGTGCCACAAATAATTTAAAAATAGTAACTCACAGATACAATGGCAAGCTGCTGAGCATTGAAACCAGCTCCTTGCAACCTATCAAGAAACAGTAACTAAGCTTTACTTTAAATTTCTTGGCATGCATTACATGCAACACAGAACTTTAAACACTCCCTTTACATAAAAGAGTTATTGATGTAATCAGGATATACAAAAAGATATTAGTGAACAATTGCTACTTGTATAATACACAAAATTCATGAAACAGCTATTATAAAAGTAACGAACCCATATATATGAAGATAGGAGTTCTCTGTCAAAAGTTCTTTCTCATACAGCTGCATGCAGACATCATAACTTCGTTTGTAGACCTGTTCGTTTTTGAGCCAACCATTCAGCCAAGTTGTGTCTCAATTTAATTAACATTTATAATTAAATCATTGCCCAAAATCCTTTATGCATAGAAAGCAAAGGTCAAACGGGTCTAATCAAATCATTAGTGTAAAATGTGTAAAAGTTCAAATAACTGATTAAGAAGCCTGTGAATCTAAAAGATAGGAAGAACTGATAAACAGTAATGTCACCTTCTACTGTGCAAAATTGGTAAGGTTTAACGCACATTATAAAACCTTGTAAACTTGTTCAAGGTAACAGAAATATCATTAACAAATTTCAACCACAACACAAATTTCTACACTCAGTAAAGTATGTGTAAGACATTCAACCAACCAAATCAAATTCATCCACGGAAAGAGATTCCTTTAGTGTAGAAGATAGTTACCTCCACCAGAGAAATATCAGAAGACTCAGAACTTTCAGAATCCTTAGACAAGGCAAATAACTTAATCCTCATTAAATCATATATATATAACAGATAGTGTGTATCTTCTCTAGCATATCTGTCATCAGAAAACAGTTAATTAGGTTGTAACAATTAGATTGTTCATGCCATTATACCAGTAATCATCAAGCTGAAACCAAGAAAAAAATAGTAAACTATTTTCCTTGTGGAAGGGGGAGGGAGGAACTAAACACAAAAATTAGCATTGCTGGTGACAATTTAATTTCCTTGTTATGTGCAGATCAGAGAGAGCTTAATTATCCCTTAGCTGATCCATTCATTTATATGGATTCTTACATCAGTGAACTACAACAATATATGACAATCCACACTTAAGTATCGAATAGGTAATACAGAAGATAGGTTAACCTATTGTACACCCTATAGATAGGGATAATGATATAGAAAAGAAGTAATAATTCTAACAGAATTCATGAAATGGTACAAGCAATGTCACACATCTGGTTGCACTACTTCTATTGCACACCACAGACCCTTCCTTTGTTGGTCTCATTCAATCCTCTCGGTTCTTGGGTTCTCAACTCTAGGGCTACCAATCACATCTATGGTAATAATTCTATGTTCTCTTCCCTTTCTACTCCCTGTTTTTTACCATCTGTCACCATCACTAGCGGTTCTCAAGCCTCCTCTCATGGTATTCGTGTTGTTCATCTTTTACCTACTCTTTCCATTGACAACATTCTTTAAGTCCCAAAATCTCCATTTAATTTATTTTCCATTAATCCTCTTACACGTTCTTTGATTGTATCCTCTCTTTTAATAAAGATTTTTTTTTCTTATAGGATTGGAGTTCGTGATAGATTAAACGGGAATTAAATATGACAAGGAAAGAAAATGAAAAATTAAACATGACAAGTTAAAAGTATATACCTTAGCATCTCATCAGGAAGTGGACGTAGTCTCCAATCTGCATTCTGGTAACTGCAAGGAGATGTTAATATAAACCTTCCAAAATTTATGCATGAAAAAATTAGGAAAAATCAAGCCCAAAAGCAAAAAATAAAGCAATTGGGCTCAATCAATTGATTCAAAATTAAAGCAAAAGACTAAGGACAACATACTCTTTGTTTGCAGTAACTTCACAAAAATGATACAGAATATACTCCAAACTATTTCTCTCCAAGCCTAACAACTTTGAAGCCTAAGCAATGCCATGAAAATAGATTAGTCTAGGGCCAAATATTCTTCAACTAAAACATTATAAATACATGAACACCTAGCTAAATAATCACAAAAATCTCATACATGATTACTATTACAAACCAAATACGTGATATTGGACTTTAGCATCTCAATCAACAGTCAATAGTCAGAGCATTCAAACAAACCTGGTGAGTGTCAAACAGATTACAAACATAAATTCCAAAGTCTCGTTGAAGCCATAAAATATCACGATCCGCACCATGCATGACCTAATTAATAGTAAATAATGTTTAATACAATGAGACAAAAATGTTAAATTAAAAGAAAACCCAATCATGTGCAACTAACCTTTTTCTTGGAAGGGTCCTTGAAAACATCCCTAAGATAGGGTCCTATATGAATGCGAAGTTTCAATGTGTCAACAACAAAATCTTCAGCCCTTGTTGAGATTTGCATAAGGCAAGTCAAACCTTGAAAAGACCGATATTGATTATGTTCCAAATCAACCTATATATTTCAACTTCAAGTCATTACAAAAAATAAGTCAAAAGAATGCAATGAATGAAAGTCATAGTGATTGCAGGAGAGGAGAAATATTATTCCAGCAATCAAATGCAATTGAAAAATGAGTGCATCTAATGACAGGGACACAATCAATGACAAAGCACTTGAAGGAATTGGAAGGCCCATAACTAGGTCAAGAACTAGGAAAGCTAAGGAAGCCATGCAACATAAGGTGACATCCCTACTTGAAGATATTCTAACTTAAGGGCGGCCCTAGGAGCAAAAGTTAAGGAATTGTCTAAAGCCTATTGAAGTTTCAATGTGTCAACAACAAAATCTTCAGCCCTTGTTGAGATTTGCATAAGGCAAGTCAAACCTTGAAAAGACCGATATTGATTATGTTCCAAATCAACCTATATATTTCAACTTCAAGTCAT
>Ga0214542_1008415_pt1 | contig 17025 bp, 10 predicted proteins | sample CNSS1metaG_FD_160096 | JGI IMG/M metagenome (GOLD analysis project Ga0214542, IMG submission 160096) | Root nodule microbial communities from cowpea collected in UCLA plant growth center, Los Angeles, California, USA - CNSS1 | ecosystem: Host-associated > Plants > Roots > Nodule | place: USA... | reverse complement strand
GGATCAATTTGAAAGGCTTCGATGTATGCTAGGCATGACTGACGCTTCAAATATAAACTATATATCATAACGTGTATAGTTTAAGGGAGGGAATGTTGGTTAGTTTAGAAGATATTTTATTTTATGCGGTTACTGTTCTGTTTCTGTGATCAAATAAATTTATTTTAATATGCTATTTATTAGGGATAGTGGTTTGAAGTCTAAGTCAGCACGCACCCATGAATTTAGCATGAAATTGTGGGAGTGGAGTTAAAATCTGTAACTGCTTTGTATGGCTTTAAAAGCCAATCTTTCCCGATTAATAAAAAGTGAGTTGACAGTACATATAAATATATTTCTTTATTCTGCTGTGTTTAACATATAGAATGAGGAAACTGGTATAAATTATTCTTTTTTTTTTGCTTGCAAATGTCCTCAATTTTTTTTGGCTTACAAATCTCATGTGGATTCAAATATTGAATTGCATATGTTCATGAATCTTTCCTTTATTGTCTTGAAATTATTAGGTTCCTTGGATTCTCTGAGGCTATCTTGTGGTTGGAATCATGGCGGTTGAGGTTGTGGGATTTGAGATGGTTCAAGGAGCAGTGAAAATGGTGCTGAAGGAGCTAAACCTAGAGAAAGGGAATGGAAAAATGGAAAAAGATGTAGAAGTTGTGGAACAAAGTATTATATATTCATTGCCGTCAGAAGGAGACGAGTTGATTTATCAAATCAAGTCCCTAAAAGGTTTTTGTGGATGAAAAATATAAGAGATTGAACTTTGCAACAAAGCATTGGGCAAGCTCTGCAATACAAATAATGTTGGGTGGTTTGTGTTCCTTAATAATGTCGTATCTTATGAGTCTAAATAGGAAAAGACCTGTGTATCTAGCTATGATACATTCGAAGTTATTTGTAGGCTCATTTAGACTTTTTATTTTGATCCCCTATATTCTAACAATTACGATAACGTATAGGTAGTTTTAACATATTTATTATAATAATATTGTAATAACATAATTTTATTACATTAATTAAATTATATAAAAATGATTGTTGTTATATTAAAAAATATCTAAATATAATTATATTATTTAAGATTAACTTTAAATTAAAATTAACAAATATACATTCAAATAGTAATTACATTAAAATTTATTTATGTATTATTATATAATATCATATTGCATTAGAGTTTATATATCAATGTCTTTCCATGTATTTCTGTTTTCTTATATTTAACTTTCTGTGATTTCTAAAATAAATAGCATACTCATTTTTTTTATTGGTCCAATAGCATCATAATTATAAATATAAAAAATGTATTATTTCTTCTAAATTTTGAGATATAGCAAATAAAGTTTTGTCCTTTACTCAATCAAGGGAACATAAAATTTTGTAGATTTTCTTACAAACTTTTACTATATATGATTAATCCAAACTTTCAGAATAAATTTATTTTGTTTTAGAAATATCTTAATAATATGTTGACTTTATTGTTATGTATATTAGAATTTTTGTGGTGGTATTTTTTATTCTATGAGTTTGAGACCAGACTAAATATAAGAGTTTAGGTGTGTAACACGAAAAAAAAAAAGTAAATACAGTAATTATCTTTCACTATTATCTTTCACTGCATTATGTAGATGTGAATAAGTTTTTTTTGTTTCTTTTAGTTGTACAAAATTGGAATGTATAGTTGAGTAGTTTATTGTATTATAAACTTTTATTCTGGAGTGAAATATAATTTATTACATTGAATCATGGAGATTTTATTTAAATTGTATATTATATATTTTTTTAATGTTTTACCATTTCATATGTCAAATCAAATATTTTTTTTTTTGTAGTGTACCATTTTTTCCTTCTACTAGGTCTCATACACATTTAACTTTTTTTGTCTGTAGTTTGTATATTTTTCACAACATTCTTATAACATTCTTATTGTAGTTTAGGTGAAGATATTAAAAGTTGTCATCATAAATATAATGTCAAAATTATGTGTAGATACTTAAAATTCTATTATAAGTGTTTAGAGATATATTTAATTTGTTCTTCTTTGTTACATACAAAAATATGTCAATTAATTTATATTTGTAATTTGGCAAAGAAAGTTTTGTGAAATAGTAGATGATGACCTAACATCAACAAATGTTAGCAATAATACAGTTAGAAAAATTAAAGTTTTTATATGTGAAGTTTAGATTTCGTAGTTGTTTATTTTTTATTGTAAAATCGTACTTTATTTACCTTATGGACAAGAATAACACAAATTATTATGTATATAATCATATTTAAAGTTATATTTGCAAAATATATTATGTTGAAAGGATTACGATAAAACTTAGAAATAATTTATTATTTTTTACATTCAACCTTATTTATTAAAGATGCAAAGGAGACTATCATCATTTAATCTACTTATAAAAGTGCAACAAATTTTTTCATAAAATCTAAATTTGAAACAAAATATTTAATTTTAATTTTAAATAACCATACACATTCACCATAAATTTAGAAAACATGGATTTAAAGTATAGTGATACACATCAATTATTAAAAATTAAAATTATAACACTTAATATTTAAATTAATAACAATATCTGCATGTGCATGTACTTTTGTTAAAATTTTTAACATCAATCTTATATTACTCTAAATTCCAAGATTCCAATTTATAATATGTTAGCATTTCTATTTTAAGTTTATTGTTGAAGCCTTCATGGCACTTTTGTTTAAAATAAAGTTTAACTTCTTTTTTTCTTTAACTTAATACGCCAATATTTTTTCTAATAAATATTTATTTTTCTTTTAAGTTGTTTATATATACCTTTGATTCTATTTAAAATTTTTAACATGATCTGTCGTATTTATTTTGTACATGATATTATTACAAAATATTATATAAAATATTGAGCAAAGTGATAAGTGTAGTTTCAAATTAAAAATATATTTTATAATTGTAATAAAAAATAAATTTTACCTTTTATATATATATATATATATACTTAAGATTATGTTTTTAAAAGTATTTCATTTAATATATATATATATATATATATATATATATATATATATATATATATATAACCAAAAAATAAGTTAAAGCATTTCATTTAATATAATATTTAACTAAAAGGTCTAATTCAAAATTTTAATCATATACAATAAACATTCGCTTAAATCTGTATTTTGATTTTGAGAATTTGATACGGATTTGTGGAATTTTAAGAGTTATATTACAGTATAAAATATTAGGGGTAATATAATTAGAGAATGAAATATTATGAGGTTGAGAATTTATAGAGATGGTGAAGATATGAGAGATATGAAATATATGATAAATATAAAAGATATATAACAAAATGTAACAAAATATAAAATATAAAATATTTACCCTATCTCAATCTTGATTTTCTAATTTACTATAATAACTCATTTTTAAAGTTGAAAGATATTTTTTAAAATGACAGTATTTTCTAAAAACTAATTTAAATAAAAAAGATATAAAGTTACAAAATTATCAAAATTATTGATCCGATAATTTTTCCTTTTCAAATGCAAATTTCAGTGAAGTAGGAACTTAAATGAGTACAGACTTGAATGAATGCGGACTTAAACAAATGTTTACTATATATCAATTTTATAATTTAAACAAAATCATATTTGTTTTCTAACCTTAATCCTTTAATAAAAGTAATAATAATATCTCTGATTCCATATGTCATATCGTTTGATATATTTTTGTCTATTTATATATGCATGTGTTACTATTTATAAATTTTAACATTAACGTGTTATTTTTATTTTGTACATATCTTATAATATGTCTATATTTTACTTAAAAAGAGAGCCTACATAATCATTTTATTTTAATATACACATCACTAATAAATTATTACATCAATTTTATAATTTAACACAAATAAATTTATATCCTAATATTATTGGGTAATCTTAATATTACCATTTTAAACAAAAAAAATAAATTGTGTATACGCATCAAGAATTAGCTATTATAAATTCAATGTCTACATTGATAACAACACCTACATGTATTTTTGTTTATAAATTTTAACATCAATTCATGTTACTCTAATCTTTTTAATATGGATCATATCTCACAATCTGTTTGCATTTTTTCATTTTTCTTTAAGTTGATTATTCATGTGTGGACAATACTTTTGTACGAGACCAAAGTTCACACTATACCTACATTTTATTTTAACAACGATATGATATGTACATATGCATGAGATAAAATTTCATAAGACATCCCATTACTATACCTTGCCACTAAAACCACACCCTTCATATTTATTCTCAAATGTAATCATTTAAATATTTCAATATAAATTAAGTATAACTATAAACTATCTATTGTGTAAACTATGGATTATATCAATATATAATGAACACAATCAATGGTCTTGAATAATTAAATAATGAAGTAGATTGTCGTAATTAACCAAAATATAAATAATATATTTACAAATCCACATAAATTATACCAATAATAACAATACTTTAATTTAGTTTTTTATTAATATAAAAAAATATTTAAACAAAATATCCACAATAACAATAACATACAAAAACAAAAAAATACCTGTGTGTACGCACGAGTTTCATATTAGTTTAAATCTAAAACATAATCTATTTTACAAGGATTTGTTAAATATATCTATCAAATAATGTCATCAAATTTATCATGAGTAATTTCTTTCAATATATTGATCGTACATCAAACCATATGTCTTAAAATTCTTTAACAAAATGTCATTATTAAAAGTTATTTCTTGACTAGATTAAGCTTCTACATATTGATCCAACACAACTTGTTGATGTTTACACAAAAATCTTAGCTCGTAGTAATTTTCATTTTATTTTTTCCAAGTTAGACAATAATAATATTCATTCCCACTTTAAGGTTATATTAGCCTTATCTTTATTTTCAATTAAAATAAATCTTATTAATTATAAAGTAGTTAGTATTAGTCTTATCTCTATTTAGTATCAATCTTATCTCTATTGTTAGTTAACATAAATATTATTATATATTAGTTAGTGTTAGTCTTATCTATAGTTATTATAGTTATTGTTAATCTTATATTTTATTAGTGTCATTTTTATCTCTATTGTTAATCTTTTTATAAATAAGTTTGATATTATAATTGATTTATATATATATATATATATATATATATATATATATATATTGTAAGGTCCTGTTTTCTGCCTTAGTGTTTTAAGGGCTGCCCTTAATTTAATGGGCCTAAAGGCTGGCCCAAGGAGTAAAAACGTACCCTAATCTGCCCTAAGAGTCTCACTTTCCTTCACTCTCAGAAACAGTACACTTCTTGCCTCCTTGAGCAACTACGACGCTATGCTAGGGTTTTGCTGCCAACATTCTTCGAGCTAGTTCAAGCCAGATTCCAACCACGTAAGTCAACTTCGATCTCTTACGTCCGTTAGGCAAACTTTTACCGTTAGGGTTAGTAGTAACTCGTGCTTATTATGTATTACCGTTTGTTTCCAGCTCTTTGGCCATCTTAGGACAGTCGTGCTCGCTGTGTGCATATTGGAGGTTTCCGCTTAACTCTTTCAGGTAAGGGAAGCTAGGCCTTTCTGTATTTCCCTTGGGATCTCCCTGTTTCATGAGCTTGTGATGATTTAATGGTCTGTATGAGAATATGAGTGGTTGGGAATGCATTTTTGAACTGTTGGATGTGTGTGGGTGGCTGTTACTCGAGGAAACAGTGGCGGGTGCTGGTTTTCTCGCCCAGGTGAGCTAGTCTCGCCTAAGCGAGATTATCATAGGCTCACCCAGGACTCTGTCGCTCAATTGTCGCCTAGGCGACTTGCGTTCTTTTTTTGAGCGAGGTGTGCTCTCGCCTGGGCGAGAAGGGACTCGCCTGAGCGAGACCCCACTGAGTCACATGTGCCCTTGTCGCGCTCTCGCCTAGGCGAGATGGAATCCGCCTGAGCGAGAGGGTCCCCTCGCCTGAGCGACCCCCGTTAGCTTGGGCGAGGCAACAGACAAGTTTTTGATGTTGTTGTTGAGTGGTTCACTGATGTGTGGTTGTTATCTGACCCAAATGCTTTACTAGAAGTGTTGCATGTTGATGGTATGATTAAAATGTTACATTTGAAATGGAAATGGCATGTTAGTTGTTTGGGTATGAATTGAAGAGCATGAGTTGTATGAATTGCTGATTTTACATGATATTTATATTATGAGGGATTCTTGACTGGTGGGTGGAACATGTTTAAAGGATGAGTAGGGCATAATTCCATGACCCTTGTAGTGAGGGATCTTGGTGGCGCCTCATAGGTTGGACGTAATTCCATGGACCCTCTTAAGGGGAGTCCCTGGTGGTGCCTCAGGGCCAGGGCGTAATTCCACGGATGGCCACGTGGTGGTGCCTCCTGTAAGGGTATAATTCCGTGAAGGTCTCGCGGTGACGCCTCATTGCTAGGACCTAATTCCATTGTCACGTGGTGGTGCCTTAGTTAAGTATCCGGATAGTTTAATCGTAGGGTTTATATGGATGGGTATTTCACATGGGAGGACTGTCATGTATGATTGAATATGAATGGTGTGTTGTGAGCCTGTATGATGACTTTTCGCTAGCTTACCCTTTTTGCTTGCTTGTGTGTTATGTGTGGTCTCTTCCTTTGCAATGATCATCAACCTCGTTGATGTGAGCAGACGTGAGAACTCCTGACAGTGGTGATGGAAATAGGGATGCTGCAGCTTGACGCTTTGGACATGTGTTGGGCCCACTGTGGGGTCCATTACTAGCAGATTCTGTTATTTATGTTTCTTGTACGAACAAGACCTAGCATTCTTAACTGTGTTATTTTCAGTTCAGTTCTGGTTGAGCCATGAAGGGCCCTTTTCTTGAAATTCGAGGATATCTGACGTATTGTATACATTCTTACCCTAATCCCCGTACTCTCTGATTATTCATGTATGTGATGTTTTATTAATTGAGGTTATTCAGTTTTTGGGACGTTACATTTATAGTATCAGAGCGGTCGACCCTTAGGATCTATGGTCTAGTGTGCCTGCTTAGCTACCGTTGTATATTGTGTGTTGCTAGCTAAGCTCTCAGCTAGTCAAGTCTAACTCTTGTTTTCCAGCCTTCTCAGGGTGACGCACCAGACATCGCTAGGGCGATCGAAGCGATGGTGACTGCTATGGCACAACAAAGTACTACAATGATGCAACAACATGAAGCATCGATGCAGCGGCAGGCGGCATCACTTGAGCAACAACAACTAGTTATGAAGCAGATGGAAGCTGCTAGGGTGGCTGCTGAGGACGCTCACCGTCAACACATGGAGGCCCTCCGTCAGTTGGAGGAAAATAGGACCACCGCCCCTGTCCACGGCCCTGAGCCAAGACCTCTCCATCGGGAATGGAGTTTGGAAGACTTTCTGAAGCACCATCCGACTAAGTTTAATGGGAAGATCAGTCCAGATGTCGCAGATCAGTGGTTGAAGGACATTGAAAGGATTTTTGATGCTAAGATGTGCCCCGAGGAGAGTAGGCTGGCCTTCGCAGTGTACATGCTCACTGGTGAGACTGAGCACTAGTGGATCAGTATGAAGTCCATCATGGAGAAGAGGCAGGAACCAGTTACTTGGGAGGTCTTTAGGAGAAAGTTCCTCTCCGAATACTTCCCCGACAGCGTCAAATATGCTAAAGAGGTGGAGTTTTTGCAGTTGACTCAAGGAAGCAAATCTGTAGCTGAGTATGCAGAAAAGTTCAAGCATCTCAGCCGCTTTTATACCATGCCACTAGATGAAGAGTGGCGATGCAAGAAGTTTGAGAACGGCCTCCGCGGGGATCTTCGTTTGATGGTGGCTCCGCTGTCCATCAAGGATTTTGCAGTCTTGGTAGAGAAGGCCAGGGTCATGGAGAAGATGAAGGTGGAGGTGGAAACTCAGCACCCTCACCAGCAGAGAGTGGGAGGACCATCTGGGTCCAGGCATAGGCATGAGGAGAGGAGGAAACCATATACTAGGCCCCATTTCCAGTCTCAGGGGTCTAGGGAGTCTTCTTCCCAACAGAGCAGAGTTCAATGCTACCAGTGTGGGGGATCGCACAAGAGGAATGTCTGCCCCCAGCTTGCGGGCTTCAAGAGATGCAACAATTGTGGCAAGGAGGGCCACTTTGGCAGGGATTGCCCCACCCTCGTGAGGACAGCAACGCGTACTCCAGTTCTGACCCCAGTCCAGAATCAGCAGAGGAGGGGAGGCAACAGGCCTCAAGCATCGGGCAGAGTGTACGCCATGACTGGAGCGGAGGCAGCAGGCTCAGGTAACCTTGTCATGGGACGTTGTGTGATTGCTGGTAAATCTGCATGTGTTTTGTATGACTCTGGAGCGACACACTCTTTTGTGTCTGAATCTTGTGTGCAAAGGTTGGGTCTGCCGGTTTGTGAACTACAATATGACCTTGTGGTATCTACTCCGGCATCGGGTTTGGTCAGGACATCGTCCTTGTGTGCTAAGTGTCCAGTGGAGGTAGAAGGACGCAGGTACAAAGTGAATCTGATCTGTCTACCTCTGTAGGAGTTGGAGGTAATCCTAAGGATGGATTGGCTCTCTGCCAATCGCATTCTTATAGATTGCCGCAAGAAGAGGCTGTTATTTCCCAACTTAGAGGAGCCTGAGTTGTTATCGTCTCACGGGGTTATGAAGGAGCTACAGGACGGTGCACAGTGTTTCTTGATCTTCACCCACCTAGAGGTGGAGGGAGAAGAGAGGAAGTATGTTATACCGGTAGTACAAGAATTTGAAGACGTGTTTCTAGAGGAAGTACCGGGATTACCCCCTAGTAGAGAGGTGGAGTTCTCGATTGATTTGGTACTTGGAACCGGGCCAGTGTCGATGGCTCCATACCGTATGGCTCCGGTAGAGTTGGTGAAACTCAAGAAACAGATAGAGGATTTACTGGGGAAATAGTTCATCCGACCCAGTACCTCATCTTGGGGAGCGCCGGTACTGCTGGTGAAGAAGAAGGATGGGAGTTCGCGGTTGTGTGTAGACTACAGACAGTTGAACAAGATGACCATCAAGAACAAGTACCCCCTTCCGAGGATAGATGACTTGATGGATCGGTTGCATGGATCCTCGATATTTTCAAAGATTGACTTGCGGTCGGGATACTACCAGATTCTGGTGAAGGCAGATGATGTACAGAAGACGGCCTTCAGGTCCCGGTATGGGCACTACGAGTATGTGGTTATGCCTTTCGGTGTGACCAATGCTGCGACGGTGTTCATGGACTACATGAACAGAGTTTTCAGGCCATTTTTGGATAAGTTTGTCATAGTCTTCATAGACGACATTCTTATATACTCCAAGACTCAGGAGGAGCATGACGAGCATATGAGACTAGTGTTGGGTGTCTTGAGAGATAAACAATTATATGCCAAACTATCCAAGTGCGAGTTCTGGATGGACGAGGTACAATTCTTGGGCCACGTGATATCAGCACAAGGCATTGCGGTGGATCCCGCGAAAGTTGATGTAGTGGTTAAGTGGGAAAGTCCCAAGTCAGCAACCAAAATCAGAAGCTTTGTGGGTTTAGCCGGCTACTATAGGAGATTCATAGAGGGATTCTTCAAGATAGTGGCGCCCCTGACCCAGCTTACTCGGAAAGACCAACCCTTTGCTTGGACGGATAAATGTGAGGAAAGTTTTCAAGAACTGAAGCGACGTTTGACGAGCGCCCCGATATTGGTTATTCCGGATGTTGGAAAACCCTTTGAGGTTTATTGTGACGTACCCCACCTTGGACTTGGTTGTGTTCTGATGTAGGAGAAGAAGGCAGTGGCATATGCGTCGAGGCAACTCAAGGTGCATGAGAGAAACTATCCCACTCATGACCTAGAGCTAGCAGCTATAGTTTTCGCCTTGAAAATTTGGAGGCATTATCTTTATGGTGCTAATTCTGGGTATTCAATGATCACAAGAGTTTGAAGTACCTATTTGACCAGAAGGAGTTAAACATGAGGCAGAAGAGATGGATGAAATTCTTAAAGGACTATGATTTTGAACTTTTGTATCATCCGGGGAAGGCAAATGTGGTAGCAGACGCCTTGAGTAGAAAGACAGTGCACGCCGCTCATCTTATGATAAAGGAGGTGGAACTGTTGGAGAAATTCAGAGACATGAGACTGCAGGTGGAGTTGGAGTCAGGATTCATTAGATGTAGTACTCTGACCATATCTAGTGACTTCCTAAACTCGGTTAGAGAAAGACAACTGTTGGATACTGGCCTGAACAAGGTTAGGGAGCAATTGGGGTCAGAAGGGGCAAAGGACTTCGCGTTGGGTGACGACGACATATTGAGATTCCAGGGCAGAGTGTGTGTGCTTGATGATGTGGAGGTGAAAAGGCTAATCCTTGAGGAAGGACATAAGAGTCGTCTTAGCTTGCATCCGGGCATGACAAAGATGTATCAAGACCTCAAGGAAGCTTTCTGGTGGCAAGGGATGAAGAAGGATGTGGCACAGTTCGTGTCTGCCTGTCTGACCTGTCAGAAGGCGAAAGTGGAGCACCAGAGACCCGGTGGGATGATACAGCCCCTGGAAATACCAGTGTGTAAATGGGATAGCATCTCGGTGGACTTTATGACCCATTTGCCACAAACTTTTAGAGGGCACGACACCATCTGGGTCATAGTGGACCAGCTGACCAAAGGTGTGCATTTCTTAGCAATGAACCTGAGGATGCCTATGGTTAAGTTGGCTCAACTGTACATCAAGGAGATTGTGAGGTTGCATGGAGTGCCTTCGAGCATCATATCAGATAGAGATCCATGGTTCATATCATGGTTTTGGCAAACCTTGCAGGGTGCTTTGGGAAGCAAACTCACGATGAGTTCTACCTATCATCCTCAGACAGATGGCCAATCTGAGAGGACGATTCAGTCACTCGAGGACTTACTACAAACCTGCATACTGGATCACTTGGGTGTTTAGGATGAAGTGCTGTCGTTGGTTGAGTTCACCTATAATAATAGTTTCCACGCAAGCATTGGGATGACACCATATGAGGCTCTTTATGGTCGGAGGTGCAGGACCCCCTTGTGTTGGTATCAGGATGAGGAGGCAGTGTTAGTTGGGCCATAATTGTTGGAACAGACCACCGAGAAGGTGAGAATGGTGAGGAATAGGATGCAGGCTTCTTAGAGCAGACAAAAGGCTTATGCAGACCGCGGAAGGAGGCCCTTGAAATTCGAGACTGGAGATCACGTGTTCTTGAGGGTGACCCGAACCACTAGTGTGGGAAGGGCTCTTCGTTCAAGGAAGCTTTCTCCTAAGTTCCTTGGCCCCTATCAGATCTCGAGGAGGATTGGGCCGGTGGCTTATGAGAGATAGCCTTGCCCCCTCAGTTGGCAAATCTTCACCCGGTGTTCCACGTGTCGCAATTGAGAAAGTATGTCTTTGATCCCTCTCATGTGCTAGAAACAGAGGATGTACAAATTCGGGAGGATCTCACAGTGGAAGTACCACCAGTGGCTTTAGAGGGTAGCAAAGTTGAGGAACGCCGAGGAAAAACAGTCAGCCTGGTCAAAGTCATCTGGGATCAGAGAACGGGCGACTCGACTTGGGAGTTGGAGGAGGATATGAGGAAGTCACATCCGCATCTGTTTCTCTAGTAAGTCTGTATTTTCGAGGACGAAAATTTTTGTTGTTAGGGAGAATGTAAAGCCCTGTTTTCTGCCTTAGTGTTTTAAGGGCTGCCCTTAACCTAATGGGCCTAAAGGTTGGCCCAAGGAGTAAAAATGTACCCTAATCTGCCCTAACAGTCTCACTTTTCTTCACTCTCAGAGACAGTACATTTTTTGCCTCCTTGAGCAGCTACGACGCTCTCCTAGGGTTTTGCCGCCAATATTCTTCGAGCTAGCCCAAGCAAAAGATTCCAACCACGTAAGTCAACTTCGATCTCTTACGTCCGTTAGGCAAACTTTTACCGTTAGGGTTAGTAGTAACTTGTGCTTATTCTGTATTACCGTTTGTTTCCCAGCTCTTTGGCCATCTTAGGACAATTGTGCTCGCTGTGTGCATATTGGAGGTTTCCGCTTAACTCTTTCAGGTAAGGGAAGCTAGGCCTATCTGTATTTCCCTTGGGATCTCCCTGTTTTATGAGCTTGTGATGATTTAATGGTCTGTTTAAGAATATGAGTGGTTGGGAATGCATTTTTGAACTGCTGGATGTGTGTGGGTGGCTGTTACTCGAGGAAATAGTGGCGGGTGCTGGTTTTCTCGCCCAGGCGAGCTAGTCTCGCCTAAGCGAGATTATCAGAGGCTCGCCCAGGACTCTGTCGCTCAATTGTCGCCTAGGCGACTTGCGTTCCTTTTTTTAGCGAAGTGTGCTCTCGCCTGGGTGGCGAGAAGGGACTCGCCTGAGCGAGACCCCACTGAGTCATATGTGCCCTTGTCGCGCTCTCGCCTAGGCGAGATGGAAATGACAGGTTTTTGATGTTGTTGTTGAGTGGTTCACTGATGTGTGGTTGTTATCTGACCCAAATGCTTTACTAGAAGTGTTGCATGTTGATGGTATGATTAAAATGTTACATTTGAAATGGAAATGACATGTTAGTTGTTTGGGTATGAATTGAAGAGCATGAGTTGTATGAATTGCTGATTTTACATGATATTTATATTATGAGGGATTCTTGACTGGTGGGTGGAACATGTTTAAAGGATGAGTAGGGCATAATTCCATGACCCTTGTAGTGAGGGATCTTGGTGGCGCCTCATAGGTTGGACGTAATTCCATGGACCCTCTTAAGGGGAGTCCCTGGTGGTGCCTCGACAAAAGGACGTAATTCCACGGGGGGTCGTGGTGGTGCCTCAAGGCCAGGGCGTAATTCCACGGATGGCCACGTGGTGGTGCCTCCTGTAAGGGTATAATTCCGTGAAGGCCTCGCGGTGACGCCTCATTGCTAGGACCTAATTCCACTGTCACGTGGTGGTGCCTCAGTTAAGTATCCGGATAGTTTAATCGTAGGGTTTATATGGATGGGTATTTCACATGGGAGGACTGTCATGTATGATTGAATATGAATGGTGTGTTGTGAGCCTGTATGATGACTTTTCGCTAGCTTACCCTTTTTGCTTGCTTGTGTGTTATGTGTGGTCTCTTCCTTTGCAATGATCATCAACCTCGTTGATGTGAGCAGACGTGAGAACTCCTGGCAATGGTGATGGAAATAGGGATTCTGCAGCTTGACGCTTTGGACAGGTGTTGGGCCCACTGTGGGGTCCATTACTAGCAGATTCTGTTATTTATGTTTCTTGTACGAACAAGATCTAGCATTCTTAACTGTGTTATTTTCAGTTCAGTTCTGGTTGGGCCATGTGGGACCCTTTTCTTGAAATTCGGGGATATTGTATACATTCTTACTCTAATCCCCGTACTCTCTGATTATTCATGTATGTGATATTTTATTAATTGAGGTTATTAAGTTTTTGGGACGTTACATATATAACCAATGTGAGTGAAAATTTTATAAAAATGAGATATTTGGTTTACTCATGTTTTCACTTAAAAAAAAAAGATTTCGATCGAGCGAAAATATCACTAAAAAAACTTTATGGAGTAATTTCAAACTCTAACAAAAAAAAAAACTTACTAAAAACCTATTCCAACATTTTTCATGAATTCAACCAATTCAGAATACTCAAACAAATTCATTTATAGTTCAAATCCAATGTTCAAATTCAGTTAACTCAAAATCAATGTTAAAAAAATAATATTATATTAAACATATATCACTATTTTACTAACTTACAAAAATATTTATCTACTCAAATTTCACAAACAACATTGTCTACACCCAATTTTATTTGGGTAAATAAAATTTATTTTCAAAAAAATTCAAGAAGTTAGTAATAAATAAAAAGAGGACAAATAAAAGTTTTTTTGAAAAATAATTAAAGAATATATAAATAATTTTAGATTAAGAATTAAAAAAAATAGAAAATTGTTTTTCTAAAGAAATAAAAGAAAAATGAGTGGTGAAAAATAAATTAAAAATATAAAAAAAAAGAATGTAAATTCATCAAAATTCATCCTTTGAGTTATTTAGACTGAGAAACATTATTATTGCATTTTCATCTGACATCCTGAATCAACAAACCTAAGAATGTAAATTCACATTACCTAACTTTATCCATATTTTCAAAAGAGTTTAAAAATATATATTAGATAAATATATTAATGTTTTAATTAGACAAGTCTAGCAATATGTTAGAAAATGATTAAAGAAATAACATAACTAATAATAAAATTATGAAAAATATAATAATAATTATTAGAACAATAATAATATTGTATATGAATGAAAGAATATTAATCTGAGACCAAACATTTATAATAACAAAAAAAGATAAAAAATAAATGAGGTAAGAAATATGAATAGTCTAAGTTGAGGCATGCAGCATTATCCTTATAACGAAAACATTTCCACTCCTTTCCCAAGATCTAACAACTCAACAATCTGTAAGATCGATGATTGAGTGTAACAAAGAATACCTGAACCTTATGAACAACACTATCTTAAGAGATAATATAGAGAAGAAAAAAGTAACACTTTTGAAAGAACTCAAGTTTTTGTTGTGTCTTTCCCATATACCTATGTGCTATTTTTAGGTAGAAAAGGAAAAACACAAGAATTCATTATAATAAATATGATTAAATAAAATATTAGTTTATAATAAAAAAATATAACAGTTAAAAATAACATTAATCCATAAAAATTAAAAGTCCATAAAAATATTAGTAAATATAAGATAATATTTTAATTATATTTTTTAAATTATACTAAAATATTTTCAATACAATACACTTTAAATTATTAAATTAATATGTTCATACATTATTTTGTATTTCTAGGAAGTGTATTCTACGTATTTTTACATAGTTATCATGTGTATTTTTAAATAGTTAACTCTGTATTTTTACATATGTTATCATTAGTATATTATAGACATATTGATTTTTTAAACTTATATATCATTTTTCATTTCGATTCTATTCAAAATTTAATTAAAATTATGAAAATATTTTTTATTTCTTTTCTGAACATTTAAATCTCTTTTAATATAATATTAATATATCTAAATCTCATTTAATATAATATATATTTACTAATGTAAAAAACACACAAACAAACAACGATCTATACGTAAATACCGATTTAAAAAAGCATGGATTTAAAACTAATATGTAGTTAACTATTTTAACACACTTTAAGAAAATACATAACGTAACCATGCAAATACTTTGCTCAACACCCGTTAATTATTTTCCTTTTCTATACAAAAATAATGGAAAAATTAATACAACAATTTAAAACTTAGAAGAGGTTTATCAAATAAACAAGCTCTGGAAGAGAGTCTGTATTATAGTAGAGCAGGGAGAATGAAAGAGGAAAAAGTTGAAAAGATTAGTTTATTGGTTTAAATAATAAAATATTACTTTATTTTTTTAATTACTCACTATTATAATTATTTAAGTAAAAACAGGTCCATAATCAACTACGAAGATGTTTTCAACTACGTTAAAAAGTCAACATTATGAATTATTTAAGTAAAAAACAGGTCCTATATAATCAATTACGAGACTACGTTAAAAAGTCATCATAATAAATTATTTCAGATGTACTTACTGCACATTAAACATAACAGAAGAAGACAGTATTTGGAGCATGAAAGTTCGCTTTCGATCGGTGAAAGTTGCAATCCTGGTTGAAAATTTTCTTCTGTCCGATTACTAATTTGGCATTTAATTTGGTTTGTGCTCTTTTCCTTTAATGAGGACGTTACGACGATTTAAACCAAGACAATACACTACAATTTTTAGAAAAATGTGACGTTGAATCTGACTGAGTCATTCATATCCCCACAATTAAGACCACTTGAAAAAAAAAAATAAAACAGTATAAATTTAATACAGAAATTAAATTTTTCAAAACTTTTATAAATTCTTATAATTTCAACTAAAAATTTCCTACCCAAGCATAAAAGATAGTAAACATACAAAGGTGGGTTTTTTATTTATTTTGAAGTCTATTGGAAGTCAAATTTATACAAATGAGTTTTTTTTTTCTTTTTCAAGAATGGATCAAGTCGTCAGAATGGAGGACGACATTGGAGGTGAAGTCGTTTTTCTCCGGCCATTTTTTTCTTTTAAATGGTAATGTCGTCGTGTAAGATAACATTTTGTTCTATTTGGAAAAAGTGAAGTCGTTTTTATATACGGTGACTTCACTTTTTTAAATTTTTTTTATTTTCTTTTTTTTTCTTAAGAATTGATAACCAAAAAATTTAAAAAAAATGGAAAAATAACAAAACAAAAAAATTAAAAGAAAAGAAAAATAATAAAAACTGAAAAATTTGAAAAAAAGAAAAAATAAAAAAATCTGAGATATTTAAAAAAATAATGAATAGTGAAAATTTTAAAAAGAAAAATTAAAAATAATTAAAACTAAAAAGTTTGAGAAAAAAAATTGTTCGGGGAGGATTTATTTTTCAATTCAAACAAAGTCCTCCTCTTACACAAAAACATTATTTAAAAAAAATAAAAAATAAAATTGGGAAAGTGAAAGACGAGTTCATCTTGAATGTTCTCTCTCGTAACTACTTAATCCAATTTAGTAAAGAAAAATTTAACATACTCTATTATCTACTTGATCCAATTTAATAAAGAAAAAATTAACATACGCTATTAACTACTTGATCCAATTTAATAAAGAAAAAATTAACATACTCTATTAACTACTTGATCCAATTTAATAAAATTTAATAAAGAAAAAATTAACACACTCTATTTTACAATTTTGTGGTGAAAATAACACTGAAATAATAAAAAAAGGATAATGATAGAATGCCTACGTGGCACTTAATATTTTAATAATTTTTAAGGAAATGGGACCAGAAACGCGTGAGAGAAGTTGGAGTGAATTGTGAGGTTGTGATACACGCGCAAGAGAGGAAAAAGGAAAAGTTAGAAAAA
>Ga0214542_1008414_pt1 | contig 17026 bp, 12 predicted proteins | sample CNSS1metaG_FD_160096 | JGI IMG/M metagenome (GOLD analysis project Ga0214542, IMG submission 160096) | Root nodule microbial communities from cowpea collected in UCLA plant growth center, Los Angeles, California, USA - CNSS1 | ecosystem: Host-associated > Plants > Roots > Nodule | place: USA... | reverse complement strand
TTTAATAATTTAAACGAGAATGGAGATATGGCGGGGACGGGTATTATGGCGGGTATATGTACATCCCCATACCCATCCCCATACCCAACTGAAAAAGTCGGGGATTCCCCATACCCATACCCATACCTAGTCAATGCGGGGATTCCCCGTCAAAACGGGGACGGGTTCGGGCAATACCCACGGGGACGGGTTTATTTGCCATCTCTACCGTCATGCAATTCAAACAGAACCCAGAAATTGGGTTTTCAAGCACGCGTTGCCTGGCAGTCGAGAGCTTACTGCCAAGCGGTTCCTTTCCAGGAACCCAGAACACACTACATTTGGGATTAGTCACTTGGTGGCTACGAGTAACCCGCCAGGCGTTTTCTGAAATTTTCCAAAAACTTGAAAGTTCAATAGATAAAGGAACATTCATGCATTTTATACCATACATCACACAGTTCATGCTTAAACATAAAAATTTAACATGTAAAACTCCCCTAACTTGGATTTCTTTGCTAAAAAAATGGAGATTCTTGAGAGTTCCTTTTTTATCACTAGGCCGCCTAGCACTTCCCCTCAATTCAGCTCCCAATTGCACTCAATCCTCAGCGCACACTCTCCAATTTCGTATTCCTCTGACTATGACACAATGACAAGCACAAAAACCCTTCTTCTCTCTACCCTTTCACCTTCATGTCAAAACTATTTTTAGCAAAAAGAAAGTAAATTTATATCTACCAAGGTTTGAACCCATACCCATGCCAATGTTAATTCAATGCACAACCATTCAATCAATTCATGTTTTATGATAATTCATATAATTCTATGATTATATTATCACTCAACATGATCAAGCATATTATTAAAAATAATAGTAAATTAAATAACACACAATTGGCATACATACAACATGAACTCAAGTCCTCTCACACAATCAAAGTACTCTCAACCACTTCAGCTAGTACTTTTCCACATCATATCAACAAATAGTTAATGCCTTAAAGGCTCACACTACCCGCATTAATTAATTAATAAATTATTTAATTAATTAATTTTCACGGGTCTTACATTCTTCCCACCTTAAAAAATTTTTGTCCTAAAAAATAGGACTTACCAAGAAATAGGTGAGGATAAGACTTCCTCATGAGATCCTCCATCTCCCACGTCTTCTCCTGAGTTGCCTCGTCCCAGAGGACCTTCATAGTTGGATTTCCTTCCCTTTGAGTTGTTTGACTAGAGAATCCAAGTTTCTCACTGGTCCAACTTCATTCGTCAGGTCTTCGCGTACCTGAACATCGTCCTCCTCCAGCACATGAGTAGGATACACAATGTACTTCCTTAGTTGTGATACATGGAAGACATTGTTCAGATTGCCAAGTGAGGTGGCAGAGCAATATCGTATGTTGTTGGTCCAATTCTCCTTGTGATCTGATAAGGACCAATGAATCAAGGAGTCAACTTCCTCGACTTGAGAGCTCTCCCAATTCCTACTGTAGGTGTAACCCTGAGGAATACGTGGTCACCTGCCTCAAACTCTAGCGGCCTTCTCCTCTTATCTGCATAAGATTTCTGCCGACTTTGAGTTACACGCATCCGATCTTGTATCACCTTCACTTTCTCAGTAGTCTGTTGCAAAAATTCTAGCCCAAGCACCACTGACTCTCCACACTGCTGCCAACACAATAGTGTCTTGCATCTCCTACCATACAAGGCCTCGTAAGGTGTCATTCCTATGCTGGAATGATAACTATTATTATACTGAACTCCACCAATGACAATATATCACTCCAAGTCCCCAGGTGGTCCAGCACACAAGTGCTCAACAAGTGCTCCAATGATTGTATAATTCTCTCAGACTGACTATCTGTTTGAGAATGATAAGCTAAGTTCATCCTCAACTAAGTGCCCAGTGCTAACTACAACGATTGCCAAAATCGCGAGGTGAAACGTGGATCTTTGTCTGATACAATACTTGTTAGCACCCTATGTAGTCTGACCACTTCTCTAACATACAACTTTGCCAATTTGTCCATGGACATCTTCTAGTTAATTGGCAAGAAGTGTGCATATTTCGTCAGTATGCTAAGACGACTCTTATGCCTTGATGATTCTTATGCCCTTCCTCCAAGAGCATCTTTCTCAGCACCGAGCTCCTGGGTACACAAACCCTTTCCCTGAAACGTAGGATGTCATCTTTACCTATCCTAAAGTCTTTTTTCTTCTCAGTGCCCAACTCGCCAATAATCTACTGCAGCTGCTGATCATTACCCTGTTCCACCTGAATCTCATCCAGGAACTCATTAGTAATTCTCAACATGCTACACCAGATATGACCTGCACCAATATGTAATCCCAAGTTCATATCTCGTAGCTTCTCAATAAGCTCCAGTTCCTTCATCATCATGGCAAACATATGAATTCTCTTTCTTCTTAGTGTGTTTGCTACGACATTGGCTTTACTAAGGTGGCATAACAGCTCAAAGTCGTAGTCTTGCAGGTATTCCATCCAGCGCCTCTTTCTCATATTCAGCTCCTTCTGATCGAATAAGTATTTTAAACTCTTATGATCGCTGAACACTTGGAATTGAGAACCATACAAGTAATGCCTCCAAGTCTTGAGGGCAAATACTACTGCAGCTAGCTACAAGTCATGCGTCGGATAATTCTTCTCATGCACTTTCAACTATCTCGACGCATAGGCCACTGGTCGTTTATCTTGCATCAGCACACAACCCGACCCCTGATATGAGGCATCACAACACACCTCAAACATCTTGGTTGTCAGAAATAGCAAGTATTGGTGCAGTAGTCAACCTCCTCTTTATATCCTCGAAGCAAGCTTTGCACTCCTCAGTCCAAGAGAAAGGTTGGTCCTTTCTAGTGAGTTGTGTTAGTGGCTACGCCATCTTGGAGAATCCTTCTATAAATCACCGATAATAGCCGGTTAATCCCAGAAAACTTCTCACCTCTATAACTGTTATACAAATATTTTTATTAAATTTGATATTTTTATTCAAATTGATATTTTTATTATATATTTTTAACATAGCTAAGTTTATTTAAAATTGTGTTTCACATTCAACTTTACTTAAAATTGTTTTCAAATTTCAAATTTATATGTGTTTTATTGTTACATGAACTAGTTAATTTATGAATTTTTTTCTATTAACATTATTTTCTATTAACAACTTTAAAACAATTTTAAATATAGTTCAATGTAAAATATTAATTAAATGAACTTAATTTGGTTAAAAATATTTACTTGAAATATCAATTTTGATGAAAATATTTGTGTACATTTATATAAAAATTAAATTTGATTTCAATTTGGAGATAGACAAAATTGATAATTTTTACAAAAATTGGGACTAAATTGAGACAAATTAAAATAAAGGGACCAAATTGAGACTACGGAAATGACACCTGGAATAATACTGACACGTGTCACTGTCACTACCACATTACTCTGTCACTGCCACGTGGCACGATGACAACTTGACACGTGACAATTTTTTTATTTTTTTATTTTTTTTAAAAAAATAAAAAAGAATAAAAAATTCAAAAAATCGAGGAACTGACACGTGGCACTCCCTCTAACGGCGTCAACTTTGACTCAATAGAAAGAACAAATTTGAGACGTTTTAACAAAAAAAGGGACCAATTTGAGACTTTTAAAAATTTGGGTATCATTTTGAGATTTTGACTGCAAAATGGAGACCAAAGACATAATTAAAACCTTATATTTTTAATAAAACTTCCTTAAACATACTCTACATGTAGTTAAAATTTATTAAATAAGGAAAAAACGCTCTTCCATTTTATAAAAATAATATAAAATTTATATTTTGTCAAATAAGAGTGCAATAAATATTAAAATTATTAATAAACTCAGTCAAGGAGTTATAATGTAAGATAAGTAAGGAAATCTTTCTCTTATCCAAAAAGAGGGTATATTAATTATTTATATTTTACCATCATATTTTAAATATCTTAGAAATAATAAACTAAGGTTTAAATAAATTTTTAATACTTATAAAATTACAGATTTTTTATTTTGACTTCTATAAAAAATGTGCTTCCATTATTATAAAATTTAAAATTATTCTTTTAGTTTTTATGAAATACAGCTATTTTGTAATCATTATTTTTAGTCTCTAATATTAATGTTAAAAAATAAATAAACAATTAGTATTATTTTAAAGATTTAAAATGTTATTCTAAGTGGAACAAATGCCTACGTCAATATATGTCACTTAAAATAGTTATTTAACTTGTAGTTTTCAATACACAGTAATTAGTTAGTGTTATATAATTAAAAGAATCAATTTATGAAAACAAAAAAATTATAAAACCTAAAATAAAAACTTGGAACTAAAATAATATTTAACTCATAAATTAATTACTCAGATATGAATCTCATTAATTGGTTTGTGACTTTTGATGGAGTCAAGTTAGAGTCATTCCAATACAAATTTATTGAAACACATATCTTCTAAAATAATTTCAGCAGACAAAAAGGAAGCTTGAAATTTGAAGGTTAAAAACTTTATGACTGAACCTTTTTAATGTGTCTATTTTAATAATGCAACATCAAAAGGCAAATTAATCTCTATAGGGTGTTGGTTAGCTTAGTTGCATGGAGGAAGTGGTGCATATAGAAAGACAAATAATGGTAAAGATAAAATATGAGGAACGTGTTTGATAAAATACCTAGCTGAGGTTCACCTATAAAACCTTTTGCTAATTTCGTGGTGATTATTTTTGTATGAACGTGATGTTAAATAGTTATAATTTTGTCCACAATATTTACTTTCTAAAATGATAAAATGGTTGTTCACTAAAATTTGGAGACAGAGACTAAAATTATCTCGAATTCAGTTAGCACATATGCAGAAAAAACTAACTTTGAGCTTCCAAATATGGTAGAACTTTCATCAAAAGTTTTACTTTGAGTCCAGACTCAGCTTCCCCTTGCCAGGTAAATTTCCTTAAAAGTCAGAACTTTCATCAAAAGTTTTACTTGGTAAGAGATTTTCATAACATTCAGAAACTGGGGTTTAGTATCCATAAGTACCCATAAGTACATCAGATGAAGAAAAAGAAAGGTCCAGGAAGTGAAGAAGAATATGATAGAATCAGAATTATTCTCCAGAGTCATTCTCTTAAGATTAAGAGAATTGATTTCCTGTAGGTAATTAAATATTCTGTAGTGACATACCTCATTTACATCATATTGTTATATATAAATACCTATACCTATCTACAATACAAAATACAACACATTCAAATTTTCTTTCTATCAGAATAACTAACAAATGTTTGAACATGAGTTTGCAGGTGTGAATGAGACTTTGGAATGCATAAGGGAAGAGAATGATACAGTGTCATATACAAGGAACAGCTCAACTGATGCAAAAGGCTGTTACAGCATCCCTGTCCGTGGTGATCACGAGGAAGAGATCTGTGTGGTTGTTGCAAACCCACCAAGAAAGGGACAATGCAGACAGGCAATGCCAAACAAGTCCGACAGAATCATTCTCACCAAAAACATGGGAGCCGCAACCCAGACACGTTATTTCAATCCCCTTGGGTTCATGACACAGACAACTAATCTACAATGCACTGATGTTGTTCAGGAGCTAGGACTCGACAGACTCCATGATGATTAAGCGGAAGAGAGAAATGAGTTAACTCAATCCACAAGAGAGAACAAAATGTCATGTGATGTTGTTGGATCAGTTTGTCTTGTATCTATATCTATATTAATTAACCATTATCCATGATGTGTTGCGGCAAACACTTTATTATCAAATAAATGATATTTGGATTTTGGTACATGCTGACACAACTACACTCAGTTACAGATTATTGCATGTTTTGATGAAACTTTTCCATATAAAACAATCAAATAGGGTTACAAATTACAATGTCTGTTTCACAAATATACATAACTCGTTTAAAACTGAATGAAATTAATTTGTAACTTGAAAATCAACTCCATTAGTTATTGATTTGATAACTTGTTCTTTCTGATGGTTGATGAATCAAATATCATATTTGTTGCCTTCAACTGAAGACGTTCTTCTCTGGTTTATCTTATCTGCCATAAGTCCAAGCTAGCTCATGATCCTTGATATTGTGGTCAGTTACACAGTCTGTTCCTCAAGCATTTTCTTGTTGTGGAGGAATTTGACTATGTCTTGTAGGCCTTCTCTAACATCAGAGATCTTTATTAGCTCTCCTGCAATTTCAGCTGGAGTCACTTGTACTTCTCTGAGAAGCCCTTCAATCTGGTCAAAGAGTTTGTGCTGAGAAATTCCAAGGTAATTGAAGGCCAATTGCTCAAAAGCAGAAAAACTACAGTATGACAGATGAATATGCATGTCCATTCTTCCAGGTCTTAACAGAGCAGGATCCAGCTTCTCTTTGTGATTGGTTGTGAAAATAAAAATGCGTTCCTCTCCACAGCATGACCATAGACCATCTATAACATTCAACAGTCCTGAAAGTGTAACCTGTTGAAAAATTAGTACAAATAAATTCATGTTAGACATCACTGTCATTACATACTTAACTTTACATAAACAAAGTAATAAGCAATTGCAAGCATATAGATATTGTTAACATGGATAGAGATAGATGCACACATTCATGTTCCTATATTTGTTATCATGTGTTAAATCTCTGAGGTGTGTGTAATGAAAATTGAGACAAAGCTTTCGAAATAAAAAAAGAACCTTATTATCTCCATTCTTAACTGCTTCTGCATCTTCTTCTCGGTTCTGCAGCTTTATAGTGCAATCAATGTCCTCTATGACAAGCATGGAGCGGTTAGACATGGCTAGGATCAAATTTTTTAATTCATTATTGTCATGGACAGTGGTGAGATCCAAGTCATAGATATCATAGTTGAGATAAAAGGACATGGAAGCAATAAGGCTAGACTTGCCAGTGCCAGGAGGGCCATACAAGAGGTAACCACGTTTCCAAGCTTTCCCAGTTCTTTTATAGAACTCTTTCCCTTTCACAAACTTGTCCAAATCATTCACTATTTCCCTCTTAAGTTTTGCATCAATTGCAAGAGTTTTGAAAGTCATGGGGTGACCAAGTTTGATACCAGGAACTTTCCAATAATCTCTATAATCAACCGTGTGAAGCTTCACTGCCTCATTTTCCTCTTTGATGGCCTTGGCTCTCTCCAACACGTATGGAAAATATGAACTGAATATCTTCTCCTTGTGTTTCTTCGGAAAACATAGCTCATAGTACCTTATTTCTGACCTCAAAGAGGAATTCATATCATGATGCTTATTCCGGATTGATTCAGCTTGTTTACATATGTATTTCCACCTTATTTGAACTCCTTCAAACTCATCATTCACTTCTTCATCTCTGTCTACACCAAATGATAGATTTTTATCATTCTCTGATTTGCTTGCTTTGACTCTCTGAGCTGAGAGAGTGGCTTTGGTGGTGAGATAGGCCTCTGCAGCGTCAAACACTTGGTTTCTGGACATGCCTTGAAACTCTTCAATGACCACAGTGAATCGGGTGGAGAATTTGCGAGATAGATTGTGAAGTCCTGAGTGAAAAAAATCCAAGATTTCTTGAGGAACAAACTCATTGGTAATGCTTCTGACCACCACAGCTGAAGCTGCAATGGAGGCCACAGCAGTTAAAAGGGACTTGCTATTGGACATGCTTTTGGTTAATGGAAAACAAGGTAACACAAAAGATACGCAAATTGTTCAAAACTTCAACTCAAAGATCAACTCTGAATCAAATCAATTCCTCAACCAGTCAAAAGAACTCTCTGTTTATGAGATGACTTGGAATGACCCTTTATATAATAGTACAAAACAAGATTAATCTGCTGTTGATTCGGCTTTTGGGTTGTTGAAAGTGGAACTTGACGTGTTTACCACTCATATTGACTTTCTTGTCGTTTTGAAACTTTCCGAGTACTTTCACTCCGTGATCTGTTTGCAACCAAACTTGTCAGAGTCATTGGTTGATGTTGATGCACCATTGTTGAACATTCAGAGAGGAGGAAGCTGTGGAGAAACCTGTTAAGGATTTTAGAACCTCATTTAATAGATTTGTCTTTAATGGTGACTTCTTTTTTTGTTGCACACACAACAAAATATTCTTGAGATTGTGATTTTTCACATAAATTTGGTGTATTTTGCCAGTTTTTTACTTGTTTTTGATTGATCAAAGCGAATTTGGTTGTAGCTGCTTGTATAAACAGCAACTCCCGTATGAAAAACTCTAACTCGTTACCTTAAGTTAAGTTTAGACGATTAATTTTGAATCTTGGAGGATTTTGACATGTCTAAAATTTGAATGTTTTGATTTAAGTTTTCTCTTATTTTTAAAAATTTAGTTTATATAAATGGATTAATTTTTTAAACGTTAAATTGTCAATTTTACACAAATTTATTTTCTGCAAAATGTAAAATTTATTTTTAAATGTATAATTAAAAATTGAAATTTTCAGATTAAAATTTATGAAAACAAGCATTAGTTATTTTTTAAAACATTTCACAATTAGAAAAAACAAGTCTTAAGAAAGGTCTTAAAATTAAAAATTGAATATGGTTGTGAATCTTAACAATAAAATATTATATTTGAAGTTTCTTTTCGGTCTTAATAATAAACCACAAAACTAACCCCTTTTTTTATGTTGAAAAAGCTGAAGTACAAATAAAAAACCTATAAAAATGTGCATTCTAATATAAATAATTTAAAAGTAAAGTGAGAAAATATGCTTTTACTGGAGTGTAGACCTTTGACCAGGTGACAAAATCTTAATAATGACTTAAATGTTTCTTATGATTGGAATCAAATCTTTTATTCGTTGTTCAAAAGGAGAAAATTCACCTGCAAAATACTTTTCGACGTTGAAGTCAATAAGAAAGTTTTAAATCTTTATAAATAAAAGAGAGAGTATAAGATAATTGTGTGTATTTCTTGGTGAAATAATGTGTATTATAAGGTTTTTAGGCCCTATAAAATTTGTTATAAAAACTATGATAATATTAAGAGAATATCAAATAATATCAACAAATATAATAACTTACGATTTATATGTTAATTAGTAGAATAATAATAATAATACAATATTTTGCTTTATTAACTATATATTTTGTTGATATATTAAGATATTATAACATATATGATAATTGCACCAACAAATATCTTACAGTATCTTTTGGTGGGCTTTCATCCAATTGTGTACAAGGTTATGATGGAATGAGTATAATGGAAGGGAGGGTGGTTTTGAATGTTGTTGGTGGAAAATGTTAATCAAGAGTTTTATAGGAATCTTTTATTAACTCGGTAAGAATATGGGTAATATCCTATTTTTCAATTGGGTATAAGTAGTCTAATATATATATATATATATATATATATATATATATATATATATATATATATATATATATATATATAAAATTTTTTACTCTTTAATTTTATAATTTTTTTTAACTACATACTTTTTTCTCTTTTCTAATTGTATGGTTCATAATGAAATCAATTCACATGTCTAAGATATTATTTCTCCTATCAAAAACTTTTTTGCACTTATGTTCAAATGATGTATCGAAATTAAATATTCTTTATGTCTTATATTTAAATATGTCTACTTATTTTTAATATTTTTATTTATTATTTATCTTTTTCACATGAAAATGTTTAACTTTTTTTTGAAGTGTTCAATAACATCAACCATTCATTTACTAGGTAATAAAAAAAATCATATTTTTTATTCTCTTATTCTTATTTTTATTTCATTTAAAGAATCTTTCTTGTTTTGCCAAAATAATTTTTATTATCTATCAACAATTCGATTAGTTTTATATATGAAATGTTTACTTAGATCTTTAAGGTATTTTTATCTTATTATATCTTTAATTATACATTTGCTTTCCTTTGGACGATTTCATTCAGTGGTGTATCAAATTGTTTCTAAGACATACATTTGACTTATTTTTAATATTTTTTATATGTTGTTTAATTTTATCATATTCAAGATATTATTTTTATTTTCTAACTTATTATTATAAGTGTAATTCTATAACTACAATTATATAAAAATAATTTTATTTATTATAATATAATAATTTAATGTCATTATCGTAAATCTTGTTTATCACCATCCAATATATATCAAAATTGAAATGATGAAAAATTTATTCTAAATTTCAATTATTATTAGTTCAATCCTGATTTTTTGTGTGATTTCATTCAAGTGGTCTATTATGATTTTTATTAGTGTATAAAAATGAAATTTCATTATAATTTAAAGAATATAAGAGTAAAAAGACATTTAAAATATTTTTAAATTTGATTATCTAATTTCTTTTTTGTAATTTTTTAAAAATATTTTTAAACTTTATCAACTTTATCTTATTAACTTTGCAAATTTAATAAGTGTTTTAGTCTCATGAAATTTCAATTGGTACTCTAATTTAAAATATATACCATTATAATTTTTTTATGATTATTTGATATTAATCAAACCTTCTTTTTATATTGAATATTTTATAATATTAATTTTTTTTTTAAGAATTTTTTATTATTTTATAAAAATCAATTAAATAATATTGAAAAAGTAAAAAGATAAGTATAAGTACGGACACAGATACGGGTTCAATATATTCTCTGATGAGAATAGAAATGAAACAAAATTTTATATCAATTAAGTTTGGAAGTGAAAATGAAGATGAATTTTATTCTTAAGAGATAAATATGAAATAAAGAAACTTGTCCTCGTCACCGTACCTACTCTGAATGAGTAAAGACGAGGGGAAGGAGAGGTGCACTGTAAAAGAAGGGAAGGTGCACAGCAAAGGAAGCAGAGGCTCAGGTAAACTTTTTTTTAATTTTATTATAAATTTTGAAGAGGCAAAACGAAGATATTAACATTTATGAAAGTGCAGGAAGAAAACAAGGAGGTGCAGGAAAACATGACCATAAAGAAAGAATAAAAAATATAAAAATGAAGACTTTGAGATGGGCCTAGCCCGTTCCAGTTATCTGCCCGGACCCCAATTTATTCTCTGCACCTGCTTTTATTTGTGTTCGGCTGCTTATCTATTTTACGCATCTCCACTCATTTGTATCGTGCTTTATTGTCTGTACCAGATTGGGCGCTTCTGCCTGCACCTTCAACTTCTTTTGCACCCCTAAAATTTATTATTATACCCTTCATTAATATATAGGTGAACATGGGTGAAAAGCACTAAATTTCATTTACTGCGTCATCAACTTCTTTGCACCCCCAAATTAGTTCATACGTATTTCTTCTCCCGTTCTGCGTTTTTTCTCCGTCTCATTACTGTGCCTTCATTTTAATTTTTCTCCGTTTCATTCTCTCGTGTGGTCCCTGTCTGAGCTTTAATTTTTTCTGCTTCATTCTTTCATTCTCTCGTGGTGGTCCCTCTTCCGAGGTTTGTGTCACTTTCATTCATTTTTTTAAAGGAATCTTCTTTATTCTCTCTCATTGTCCGTTGTGCTTGTGCTTGAAGGTTCTGTGTTTGAAGAAAGGTGGTATTGTGAGTTACCTGTGCGTCCTCTTATCTTCTCTCCAAGTGTGGTACTGTGAGTTCCTTCTCTCCAGGTCAGCCTTTTCGGAGTTCAAATGTTAATATTAGTTTTACATTTTTTTTTTCTGTTTATTATGTGAAACGAAATTCGTATTCCGTTTCAAAAAGTATGAAACTGATTCCACATTCCGTTTCCAAAAAAAAACATGGAATCTTTATGAAACGCATTTTGGAATCCGTTTCACACCATTTTGAAACGGATCACGTATGCCGTTTCGCGGAAAAGTTGAAAAATTTGTGAAACGGAATATTCCGTTTCAGAGAAGTATGAAACGGATTACAGAATCCATTTCAAAAAGTTTCCAATTTTTTTTTTTGTGAAACAGATTTCAAATTTCGTTTCACATTTTTCTGAAACGGAATTCATATTCCGTTTCACAAATTTGAATTTTATTTTAATGAAACAGAATCCATTTCAAAAAAATGTGAAACGGAATTTGAAACGGATTCCATGTTCCGTTTCAGCCTTCTGCGAGACGGATTCCAAAATCCATTTCAGTGAAAAAAAAAAGAAAAAAAAAACGAATTGTGTGTTTCGTTTCAGCCTTTTGCGAAACGGATTTCACAATCCGTTTCGGTGAAAAAAAAAACAAAACGGATTGTGTGTTCCGTTTCAGGCATGTTTGAAACGGATTTGGAAAGTCGTTTCGGTGAAAAATTAAGACGAGATCCGTTTCTGATTTTTATGAAACAGATCTTGTAATCTATTGCACAACCATTCCTAAAATCAATTAAAATATACAGACAACCATTCCTAAAATCAATTAAAATATAATAAGATTAATTAACTGGGCGAATGGAGAAGAGGGGAGACTGCAGAGTTGCGCGAAAGGAGAAAAGGGAGGCTGCGGAGGCTGGGGAGAAGAACAGTGTGTGGACGCTGCGGAGAAGAAGAATGTGTGGAGGCTGTGTGGAGGCTGTGGAGAAGAAGAGTGTGTGGAAGGATAAGAGCAGAATGTGGGCAGGAGAAGAGGGATGCTTGCTATGAAAAAAAAAGCTTCACGCGCAGCTAGGTCAAAGATTCTTCTGTTGGGGATGCAGGGAATCTAATTCCTTTTATTGCTTTATTGGGGTGCAGAGGGTGTATGGTTTTGGGGTGCAGAGGGTATGCGGTGAAAAAGAGAGAGTTAGTAACTTCTAATTTTTATCATGGACAAACATGAAAATATATTTGGTTTTGGGGGTACAGGAGAGATTATTGGAGGTGTAGGGAGAAGCCCCCTACCAGATTTGACTATAGCACTTCATACGCACCTATGCTTTATTAGCTAATGGATTAGGCCATGTTTTATTCCTCCTAACACTTAATAAACTTTTGCACACATACCTCCCAATTGTGTTGGGCTTCTGTTATTTTAACTCTTGTTTGATTTTTTATACTCACAATAGTTTTATTATTTGCCATTCCACAATTTCTTGTACAGACAGTTTTCTTTATTTTAAATCAAAATTGCAAACTAAAATTTTTAATATTGAAAATCGTTAATTATCATGTTTGATGATTGCATGTTTTCTTAGGCCTTATGGATAAATCAACTCTGTGATCTAGTTAATCTCTTCTCAGCATGTGTACTGTGTCCGCTAGTTCTGTATTTGCAATGGTTGATGTGTTTGCATCGTTATGTGCGTTTAATCTTCTCGCTCAAAATTCAATTTTTGGAGTCCAGCTGCTTATTGTTTTGCGTCATATGCTTGATAAATGTTCTAGGATAGGTGTGTTTCAGCTTACTTGATATAGTACTGAATTCAGTCTAAGATATTTAATATTTCCCTGTGTTATACCAGTTTCAGGTATATTCTGATTCCAAATGGAACCACCAACACCTTCAAAAACACCAAACGCAGAAAATTTGAACCCCAACGTAGAACGGAGTAAGCAAAAAGTCACTAGGCAAAATCCATTTAAGCTAATAACAGAGGTCAAATTTTTGTGGTCATTGATTTGATTTTCTAATTATTTTTTTTAAAATTTTTCAATAACTCTGGAGTCTGTAGAGTAACTTTTGTGATGCAATGATACTGTAACAGAGGGGAAAGGTGAAATAGGAAGAGCTGATGAAGAAAGTACAAGAGATGATGGCTGAAGAAGAAAATTTGAGGATACCAATGCACAAAGTCTTCCATGGACTACATACGAACCTCAGGTGAGGTCATGGTGCTTTGTTTGATGTCACTTTTCGCAGCGCTTGTTAAAAACCTACATGGAATGAGAGAAGAAGGCCTCCCTAGTGATATTCCAGCAATTGATGATCGTGCTGAATTTCACCACAGGTGTCTCTTCCATCCATTTCTTTTCCCTTTACTATATTGTTATTACCAAGTAGTTTCATTAGGTTTGACAAGTTCAGTTTGAGCCATGTTTTTCATTTGAGGAAAAATGGATGATTGTTGAAAACACAGCCACATGTGGACCATTTCATTGTGTAGGTAGCAGAAAAATTAAACTTCATAGAACAAGGAAAGGGAAAGGCAATAGATAAACAATATCTACTATATCTACCATCTACAAAGGATTCCCTTATCTCTGTAATGAAAAAAATACTGATATCTCTGTACTTCACTTTCACTCCCTTGTATAGATGACAGAAGAAGAAGAAATAAAGAGATTGAGGAAGGAGCTCGTTCTAAAGGCTCAACCAAATCCTTATTTTTGATAGACCTTTTGTTCGAAGGAGGTATAACAGGTAGAACATGTTTTCTGCAAACTGTCATTTCATTTTTTTTTTCTCATTATGAGTCTTTATGCATGAAAGGTCAATGAAGCCTTCAACAATACTTAGAAATCCAAGATTCAGCACAAGGACCACGGAGTAGCCTTGGATTGTAGAATAGATTTTCTTGTAAATTTTAGTTTTGGGACTTGCTGGACCTCATAATTGTATCTTTTCTTAGGTTTTGGACTATAAGTTTAGAAGCCCATAATATATAAGCCTTTTGGTAGACTAAGCCCATAGTATATAGGTCTTTTAGTAGACTCTTGTATACTGATTTTGTATAATTGAAAAATTGAGGTTTTCTTTTATGTGAGAGTTTTTCTCTTTAGTCTTTACCATGGAAACCCTCCCTTTCTCTATTCCTCTCTGCACTCACAATTTCCACTCTGTTTCATGTTTTCATCATTTTTTCTCTTCATTCCTCTCTGATTCTCTATAACAATTGTTCCAATAACAACTTTTTAAACAAAATTTAATAATTCTATTGTTTAGTCAAATCTGGTTTTGTGTTGAAACTAGAATAATATATAGGTCTTGTTGTATGCTTTTAGAGAATAATGAGAAGTAATTTAGTTTTCTGCATCTCTACAATCTTCTTTAGAAGTAGTGAGTGAGTGTGGCGAGGTGTTTCAGTGGGAAGAGTGAGTGAGCGAGTGAGTGATACATTCTAAGTTAATCCAAACTCATAAAAGTTTGAGTTACAGTGACCAACAAGAAAGAACCAGTTTAAAGAAACAAACTTTAACTAAAAACTAATATATTTGGGTTGATCAATTTCCCTATTTTTGCTCCAACAAATACACATAAGAAAGGACTGAATCTTGGGACAAGAGATGATGAAAACTGAATGAAGGAAAGATTTTCATATGTGGAGGAATAGGCATACAACTCAATAAATCAGATCAGAAACCATTGGTAACATCCCATGAATCTTAAAGAAATAGAAACTGCATTATGTGATCTCTATATGTTACCACCCTCTTCAGGGATATCAGAAGTCCACAAAGTAAGGTTATCCCTCAACAGCTGCAAGATTAAGGTACCGTCCTTGTAAGATTCCTCATTCAGAGAATCTAGCTCTGAGACAGCATCATCAAAGGCTTGCTTAGCAAGATGGCAGGCCCTGCAAATAAGTTAAATCAAGTAAGCATATGTCCCTGCTCTTTGTGTCATTAGCACAACTATTTCTGCATACCTTTCAGGTGAATTCATTATCTCATAATAAAACACAGAGAAATTTAGAGCCAGACCCAAACGAATGGGATGTGTAGGTTGTAATTCATTCTCACCAGTGCTAGCAGCTGTCTGTAAATAATCATGACTCAGCAGTTTTAGTCTAACCTTGAAATTTAAGGTTGTCTAAATGGCATACATAACAAAATTCCAAAAATTTGAAGAACAGCATAACATGACAAATACCTGATATGCTTTAAGTGACTGATCTGCTACCTCATTCTTTTCATCACCAGCTTTGAATTCTGCCAAGTACCGGTAATAGTCTCCTTTCCTGCATCCAATTTAGAACTCAAACCAAAAAACCTTGCACATCTGATATCGTAAACAAAAACACTTTAGAAGCCACAAAGAAGAAGATCACAAAGCATACATTTTATAATAAAACAATGTGGACTCTGCAATATTTGTGGATGGAATAAGATGCTCATCTAAAATTATCATAATGTCACTGCAAATGTTAGACAGCTCCAACTCGACCTTCTGCCTATAATCCCTGATGCGCTTAACATTCAACTCATTCCCTTTTGACTCCTCTTTCTGCTCTATCGATGACAAGATCCTCCATGAAGCTCTCCGTGACCCCACCACATTTTTGTATCCAACAGAGAACAAGTTCCTCTCCTCCACACTCAGCTCAACGTCCAGCTTCGCCACCTTCTTCATCGCATCCACCATTTCTGCACACCACACCAACACTCTTGAATCATATTCCAAAACAGTAATAAATAAACTTCGAGTTTAGTTTTCACACTCTCATCCACTCAGAAATCATGGAAGGCGTGACTTTTAAGATAGTTGTTAAACTTCACTACACAAAACACTGGAATCAAATTCCAAAACACACAACAAATAATATTCACACTCATCTCACTCGGAATCATGTTATTTTAAAAATAGACATACGTCAAATTCTACTCAGATATCAAGTTATTTATGCAGACTCTTGGAGCAACAATTATAAAATTGAACAACAAATACATCCCAAAAACTCCAAAATTTCACTCTTTTCTTCTTTAATAATTGAGACGGTTAAATGGGCAAGTGAAATGAAGTAGCAGTTAGACGCAGAAGTGAAAAAAGCAGTGGACATTTATGGAAAAAATTGAAACTTTATCAGACCAAACGCGGTTAATGGGACAAGAAGAAGATGGGTAGGTGCAGAAGATGCTGGAAACGTGATTGAAAGTGGAATGCAGCTAAAATGAAGGAACGAGAACAAGTGTTCACTTCACAGTAAACATCTAAAGAGAGAAAGCACCGTCATATCGTTCAGCTTGTTCAGCTAACTTTGCAGCATATACAAAGTTCTCGCGTTCCTCGGAGAAGGTAGCCATTGATTCAGTAGCTTGAGTGCTCGACTATCTCCCTGCCCAGGGTGCTGTAGAGAGAGAGAGTGAGAGAGAGAGAGAGAGAGAGAGGAACCACAAGTGAAGTGAAAGTTAGATGCTGTTTTTTTTTTTTTTTTTTTTTGAAAAAAAAATT
>Ga0214542_1008413_pt1 | contig 17033 bp, 6 predicted proteins | sample CNSS1metaG_FD_160096 | JGI IMG/M metagenome (GOLD analysis project Ga0214542, IMG submission 160096) | Root nodule microbial communities from cowpea collected in UCLA plant growth center, Los Angeles, California, USA - CNSS1 | ecosystem: Host-associated > Plants > Roots > Nodule | place: USA... | reverse complement strand
GACCCCATTCAGGCCTTTCTCCCTCTCCAAACAAATAACTAGAGAGGGCACCGTGTGGCATCAACTCATACACAAGAATTCGATGGCTACTCTCAATGCAAAACCCCAAAAGCCTCACCAAATTTCTGTGATGCGTACGACCAATAATTCTGAGCTCAGTCATGAATTCTCTTTCACTCTTCTCTATTTTCTTTTCCAGTTTCTTTACTGCAATACCGATCTCTGCACCATCTATTATTAAAGCACCACGATAAACTTTTCCCGAACCTCCCCTTCCAAGAATCCTAGTGAATCCGTCTGTCGCTTCATGCAGCTCCTGAAAGGTGAATTCTCTGAAGTTGATTCCAATAGCTGTTGCATTCATATGCTTCTTTTTTCTTGTGAGTCTCCGAGTGAAAGGATGATAGTAGACAGCAAGGGCACCCAAGAAACAGGCAAGAGTGGCAGTAACAGCAACAAGAACCTTCAGAAAGACTCTTACATTAAAACTTCTCTTCTTGGAAACTTCAGGTGTCCCAGAATCAACCCTGTCAGCAACTTTAAGCAGCGCTTTCAGTCCCTTCGAAGAAGTGCTATTTCTAGCATTCAGCAAGGGCAGTCTCTTCTTGACACATGTGGAGGTGGATTGGCTATAAGTTGCAGCACCGATATTACAATCATCTATGACAGCCTTCTTACAACTTTCTAAGTCAAAACCAGATAAGCGAACAAAATCAGTATTAAATTGGAAATCAGTGTCGTCAAAAACTTGGAGGCTGAAGTTGGTCTCTGCGCAGAAATTGGTGGCAGCTGGTGGATGACACCCTTTTGAAACATCTTGATCATCGAAAGGGATATAACCTGGAATACACTCACACTTCACTGATTCATTGTCAGGAGAACTGCACAAGCCATACACACCACACACAACATTCACTCTGCAGGGATCCTCCACGGCTCTCCAAACCCTGCTCCAACCGCTCCCGTTCCTTTTGTGATATGCATATTGCTGGAAATTCCCATTCTCATCTATTGCAGCGCGATGATAATAATCCTCCACCGGGGTTGGAGTGGTGTTGGTTATAGAGTAGATGTTCCCGCCGCCGCTGCCGCCGCCGACAAGGTACATGAGAGCAGTGGTAGAATTAAACACCAAAGTCACATTTGGGGTGGTGGTTGAAGTGTACCAGTATGCAGGGTCAGCCCATTGGTGAGCTTTGAGCAACAAGTTGCCATCACCTTGCATTTGCAGCATGAAATTTCCCAATGAGTAGTTTGAAGGTCCTCTCCCCTTGGAATAGAGGCTCTGATTAGTCTGCAAGGTTTGGCCTGGCAAGATTGTGTCCGCTGGAAAGCTGAAACTCTCCCACACAGGTCTTAAGTTGGAGTTCTTCATCACAAAATTGCCGTCGTCTTGCATGGTGGCTGATGTTGCCGCGCCACCGTTTCCTCCGCTGTAGATGGTCTGAGCAGTAGTCCCGTTTGGGTGGACTACCACAAGCTGTCCTGCAGAAGTGAATTGGATTTGGGAATTTGGTTCCACGGGGGGAGCCAGGTACCACACCAGCGTTCTCTCAGGGATTCTCCCAAACCATATTCCCACGAGAAAGAGACCATTGGGAAGAGTGTAGAATCCAAATTCAAAATCAGTGGAGGAAGATTTCCAGGTAGAATTGGATCCAGCAGTGATGATTGTATTTGATTGTATGGCATGTAAAGGTTTCAGATTTGAAAGTGAAAGAAGTGCAACAATGCAAGGCAAAAAGATAGCTGAAGACATTATGAGTGATGTGGATTGAGGGAAGAACAATGTGGAGGTGCATAAAAAATAACAATGTTTTGGACGCGGAAGAGAGAAAATTCAAAGTAAGTTTGTTACTTATTTTTTGTTTCTAGTCCAAGTAATGGTTGGATGAAAAAAATGGTAGTGATTAATTATCACCCTGAACCTGCCAAGTCAAAGTCACTTTCAAAATGAATTCAAAGGTGGTGGTCGTGTGATTTGGTATGGATCAAAGACTGAGTTTTTAAGCTCTGACAAATTAGGGAGAGACACATTTGTTTTCTTGAATTGAAAGTGGTGATTGGCAATGACGTCAAATGTATTGGACACACAAAGGAAAATGATTGGAACACATAGCCTCAGCCAGAGTCAATTATTATCTAGATCCTTAAAATAAAACAATGAATAACGTTTATGATTTTTGAAAATATGGTGAATAACAAAAATATCCCTTAGTTACACTAGAAAATTGAATGTCATTAGGAATCTTATTATTAAACATTTTTTTATAGAAATAATAAAAATTCACTCTTTTTACACTAATTACAATATTACAATAATAATCACATGGACTAAAAAAAAAGACTAAACTATAGAGTATAAAATTTTTAAATATTCAATAGACAATTTAATAAAGACTCATTTAAAAATAACTATACAATAATTTAATTAAGCCATAGTTTAAATGAATATTTTCATTGTATTTCTTTCCTCAATATCAATTGAGTGGTGGAACACCCACTTCTATGTTTCCTTCCAACATTTGTACCACAATTTTCATAGTTGGTCGAAGATTTGGATTGGGATTTATACACCATAAACCTACCATTGCCATTCTTTCGAACCTATTGAAATCACTTTCAACTTCAACATCATCAATCACTGCGCCTCTTAAATTGTTTTCCATTGCCAGATATAGAACCCAGTCCACGAGTATCATGTCATCACCCCTTGTTCCATCCTCAATTTCATGCAACTCGATGTGCCTTCTGCAAAATATGATTTCCAGCAACACCACACCAAAGCTGTAGATATCAACCTTTGCAGTAACAGGTGCATTTTTGAGCCATTCTGGTGCCATATATCCCACTGTCCCTCTAGCATTGGTGTTTGTTCGAGTTTTATCTTTCATCAGCAACTTTGCCAGTCCAAAATCTGAGATCTTTGCAGTGTAATTAGAGTCAAGCAGAACATTCTGAGGCTTTATGTCACAGTGGATGATTTGATGGTCACACTCTTCATGCAGATATAACAAGCCTCTTGCTATTTCAAGCACAATTCTGACTCTACTTTCCCAGCTGGGTTTATCCCCTTCATCGAAAAGGAAGTTGGATAGTGTTCCGTTTTCCATTTTCTCATAAACCAAAAGCCTATGATTCTGCTCATTGCAAAAGCCCAATAAACCAACAAGATTTCTGTGATGAGTGAGAGCAATAACTTGAACTTCTGTAACAAATTCTTTATCACCTTGGTCTTCTACTTGCTCCAGTTGTTTGACAGCAACATCAACTTGTTGACCCTCCAAGTTTAAAACCCCACTATACACCGTACCATAGGCACCTCGACCAAGTTTGTCTTTGAATCCATTAGTTGCTTCTCTCAGCTGTTGGAATGAAAATACCTTTAGATTGATATCCATAGGCTTTGGCTTTGGTGGTGCTTGTTTGTGCATGAGATGCTGACCAACGGGGTGATGATAAATGGCAGTGGCTGCAAACAGGACAGCAAGTAGGGAGCAAGAAATGAGAGCCACTACCAAAACAACCACAGACGATGAATCCCTTTCATTGTCCTTGTTGTTGTCAAGCAGAGGAACTTTAATCAGCATCACACGATTGCTAGTGTCAGGGATGATTCTTATGGCATTTATAATTGGCCACTTTTTCTTATGGCAAGCAGTGCCATCTAAAACAGCAGCCATGCAGAGACAATCATCCATCAGTTCCCTCTTGCAGCTTTCCAAATCCATCCCATCCAAGACTTGCAGATCAAGAAAAAAGTAACCGGAGTTTGGTATATCAGCATCTTGAATCTCTTTCACTTCCACCTCAAAGTCTGAGGCAGAAGAATTTGCAGCACACAAATCCTTGACCTCACTGAGATAGCACCCCTTGGATGGTGCTGTTGGATCCAAAGGAGTATAGCCTGGCAAGCAACCGCAACTGTATGTTTGGGTGTCAGAACCAGATGTGTTGCAAAAACCATACACCCCACAGAGGGCAGTCACAGTGCAAGGCTTTGTTACGGCCTGCCACACAGATCTCCACTCGCTTCCATTTCGTTTGTGGTAAATCAACTTCTGAAAGTTTCCCTTGTCATCCACCAACACACGATGATAGTAATCTTCGATTGCACCCACTACTTCAGTAGTCATGTTAAATATAATTTGGTTAGTGGCATTGACCGCGTAAAGAAAAGCTGTTGTGTTGTCAAAAATAATTCTAACACCTGTGTTTTGGGCAGTGTCACTCCACCAGTAGGCAGAATCTGTGAACCGATACGCTTTAAGAACAATGTTTCCATCAGATTGTTGGATCTCCAAACTGTATTGTCCAGTTGAGTAGTCAACTGATCCATTGGCATTGGAGTAGAGCTTCCGACTGGTATTGAAGGTTTGGCCTAATAGAAGAGTATCCGTGGGTGAATCAAAGCTCTGCCATATAACGTTGGAAAGTGAATTCTTCAAGACGAAATTCCCGTCATCGTTTATTTCTGCTGATGCAGCGTTTGTTCCTTCGTATATGGGGAATGAATCCCCGTTGAGAGGTTGGAGCACAAATTGGCCACTTCGTGTGAGATTGATGGATGATCCAATTTCAACTGGGTTGTCACGGTTTGCAGACCAAACTAATGTTTTCTCTGGAATTTTGTCAAACCAAATACCAACAAGATAGCGGCCACTAACAAGGTGGTAGAATCCAAAAGCATATTCCCCGGAGGATGATCGCCAAGATGAATTGGTGGCACTTCCAGCCACAATGCTGGATCCCAGTTCAATTGAAATGGCGATGCTTGGAACATTGAAAAACAGAAGCATGACAAGAAATTCAGCAGCAGCCATTTTGGTAGGGAATGTTGTAACTGAAGTTGTGTCCCTGTGATATAGTATAGCTGAAGGAAAGTCATAAAAAGTAGGCCAGAAAATTTCTTGGTCCCGTGGGAGATAGGTAGGATCAGAATATTGTTTCAATTGATAGAGTGTGGAACAATCATTATGCAAATTATTTTTATATTATATGTATGCACTAGATATCTTTGTTTAAAACTCTTCTAGAAGAATGTAGAAAAGTAGAAAACATTACATGGCGGTCGATCCTGAAGATTTGTTTTGTTTATTTTAACCGGTCAGACATTGATATGTTTTTCTCCTGGGGTCAATATCTTGCTGGTGCTATAAGGTGCCACCTTGAAAACCCTCGGTTGTATTTTTCTTATGTGATATGATACTGCTACACTCATCTGCAACTTTATGATTACACCCATTGCCTGAAGTTTCTGAATTCAATTGCCACCATCTTACGAAACTGATGCTGACGACTCACTTTGAAACAGTCAATGTTGTATACATACATTGCTCTGTTCTCCTGACTTGAAAAAAGTGTTTCATGTTGATCCCAACTTTCTTTATGCTAACTCATTCCTTTGGTTACTTCTACATGATTAATGTATACTTCATTTGAAACATTCGTATTTTTGTTTTAAACATCCAAAGAAGAAGAACAATATCAATTCCTCTATATAATATTAGCATCATTAACTATTATACAATTAGTTTTAGTTTTGGTGTTCAAATAAAGTTTGGGACTAGCGTAAAGATTTGTTTAAACTAAGTTATTCACATTTTCGGTAACGAAAATAAAAAATAAATTAAAATTAGTTATTTAAACATTAAAACAAGTTTTATTAATTTGTAAAATATATTAGGAATCTAAACGTGAGTCTAAGTCTCACATTGATCCGAATTGAGAAAGTAGAGCCCTGTATAAGAATAAAAATCTATAAATCCATTGTCTTAAAATTTTGAGTTGAGAGTAAAGTCAATGTCTTATGTAGTTAGGCTCAGATCTTATTGGTGTTATTTTCCCGGTAAAACCTAACAAAATAAATTTGTAGAAATTTCTAAATTTCAATTCATTAGATTATTTATTTTCTAAAACTGTTTACGGCTTTTTACTTTATTTTGTAAAGTTAAACATACTTCAATATTTCTCTACTGTTACCTTGACCTAAGAACAGAATTGAGAAACAAACTAACTAGAACAGTCAGATCAGAGGTAGCAGTGGGTTTACCTTGGGTTAGCCACGTTGGCAATGAGAGTCTCTCCTAGACACTTCCAGCATGTGGTAGAAGATATGATATACACAAAATAAATTTATAATGCCTTTCTAAATAAATTTATTAACATTAATATACTACGCAGTAAATTTGATTTTGAATATTTACGTTTTAAATTTTTGTAATAAAAAGATGGTACTGTTTAAGAATTAAAAATAAATGTTATGTAATAGATAATCAAAAATGCGAAAAGGCACTAAACGGTTAGTTTCTGGGAGGGTCTAGAACTTCAGCACCTTTGTACCGGTGATAGTAAGCGACTCTCTCACTCTTTTTTTTTTGTTATATGAACCGCTTCGGTTACGCGTCTCATTCGTTCAGTCTGCTTCGCATTCTCTCGCTGAAATCGATCGTCCATCACATTGTGTTGCTCTGCTGCGTCACTCAGGTTTTCGTCTCTTCCCGATTGTAACTGTTTAATTATTCTTATACTATCTCGTTGTGTTTTAGTAGTTAATCGATCAATGTAATCGTCATCACCATACTCACACAATCACACTACCAACTCAGTTTCACTTAACTTTGAAATTGGGGAAAATGTTACTTAAGAGACTAGGAATTTGAACGGGTTTTATCTCTGGCTATTTTAACACTATTCTTGATGATGATTAGTTTCTTGGATCATGCTACTTAACTACATCAGAGAAAGAGATTAGTTGTTAGGTTTCGTGTTTTAATGAAACTCATTTGCGGCATTGAAAAAGATGTGATAAGTTGACGGATTTATTACATATTTTTAAGAAGGATAATACATGATAAATGCGAGTTTTGATGTGGATTGTTTTAGTGACATAGTCTAGTTATTCGCTTGCAGTGTACGTGTTTGTTAGAGGTCCTGAGAGGAATGTATGTCGTGAACTTGGGTCTATTATTGTTCTTGTTCCTGAATACTGTTAACTTTTTTGATATACATATGTATCCCTTGGTCTCGTCAACGAAGGGACTTGAATGGATTTTTTTTTTTTTTGTGCTGTTGTTTGAGAAGATTGTGTAACTATGTCTGAATTATTGTGGGATTCTTATATGAATATACGTGTGAGCTTTTAATTTACTTCTAGAAGCGTTATCTTGAGAAATTTCAGGGAAAATCTAGTTAAACAACTGTAGAATGGATGGCTTACGATCAATCATAAATCACCGCATGTGAAATGTTACTTGTTCTTTTTGCTTTAATATATACTCTGTTCCTCACTTTTATGATGATCAAGACGGTTTTTGGTCTAAAGAGTGCTCAACTTTTTCAAAATGAAGATTTCAAACAGAATATTGATAGAGTATTTTCTTGTCTAAGCTGAGTTTTAGTCTTTTAGAGATTTCTGCTAAACACTTCTTTATAATGTGTGGATAAACCTGTACTTTCTTTTATCTGTCAAACACAGGATGGCGGAACCTGCGTATATTGTGACGTCTGACAGTGAAACCACCGGAGAAGAAAAGTCACCTGCTTTTTCTGACATAGCAATTGGAATTGATATTGGCACATCACAATGTAGTGTTGCTATGTGGAGTGGTTCCCGAGTGGAGCTTTTGAAGAACACAGGGAATCAAAAGATTATGAAATCGTTTGTAACTTTCAAAGGTAACACCCCTTCAGGTGGAGTCAGCAGTCAACTCTCCTACGTGGATGAGATGTTGTCTGGAGCCACGATTTTCAACATGAAACGCCTGATAGGCAGAGTTGATACCGATCCAGTTGTCCAGGCGTGTAAGAATCTTCCATTTCTAGTGCAGACCTTGGACATCGGCGTTCGCCCATTTATTGCCGCACTAGTGAACAATATGTGGAGATCCACCACTCCAGAAGAAGTCCTGGCGATATTTCTGGTGGAATTAAGAGCAATGATTGAAGCTCAGCTTAAACGAAGAATAAGAAATGTGGTTTTAACAGTTCCAGTTTCGTTCAGTCGATTTCAGCTAACCCGGATAGAGCGTGCCTGCGCCATGGCTGGCCTTCATGTTCTGAGGTTGATGCCTGAACCAACAGCTGTGGCTTTGTTGTATGCTCAGCAACAACAGCAAAGTTCTCATGATAATATGGGCAGTGGAATGGAGAAAATTGCTCTAATTTTCAATATGGGTGCTGGTTATTGTGATGTTGCTGTCACTGCTACAGCGGGAGGAGTTTCACAGATTAAAGCCTTGGCAGGTAGTACCATCGGTGGTGAAGACTTGCTTCAGAATATGATGCGTCATCTATTGCCAGAATCTGAAAATCTATTTCGAAGCCATGGAGTCACCGAAATTAAGCGGATGGGCCTGCTACGAGTTGCAACCCAGGATGCAATTCACCAGCTTTCCTCTCAGAACAGCGTTCGGGTTGATGTGGATCTGGGAGATGATGTGAAGATTTGCAAAGCTGTTCACCGGGAGGAGTTTGAGGAGGTTAACAGAAAGGTGTTTGAGAAATGTGAAAGCCTCATCATTCAGTGTTTGAAAGATGCGAAGGTAGAAGTTGAAGATTTAAATGATGTGATAATTGTAGGTGGATGCTCTTGTATCCCCAGGGTGAGGAGTCTTGTTGCTAATGTTTGTAGAGGGAAGGAACTTTATAAAGGCATGCATCCTTTGGAAGCTGCTGTTTGCGGTGCCGCAGTGGAAGGAGCAGTCGCTTCAGGCATCAATGATCCCTTGGGAAACTTGGACTTGTTAACTATCCAAGCTACACCTCTTGCCATTGGGATTCGTGCTGATGGGAACAAATTTGTGCCCGTAATTCCGAAAGATACTGCAATGCCAGCGCGAAAGGAGCTAGTTTTCACAACTGTTCATGATAATCAAACCGAGGCATTGATTATTGTGTATGAAGGTGAGGGGGAAAAGGCAGAGGAAAACCACCTGTTGGGATATTTCAAGATAATGGGAATACCTGCGGCGCCTAAAGGTATCCCAGAAATCAATGTGTGCATGGACATAAACGCTGCAAACGTTCTAAGAGTTTTAGCTGGTGTTGTGATGCCGGGTTCTCGCAAACCTGCTGTTCCTGTTATGGAAGTAAGGATGCCATCGGTGGATGACGGCCATGGTTGGTGCGCTGAGGCACTAAGTAGAAGCTATGGTGCCACACTTGATTTGGTTACTCTCCGGAAAATCACATTATAAAGTTACACTACTACACAACACCATATCCTTTTTACTTCTCATCCTGTGTCTGTTTCAGCAATAGAAGGTGATATATACAGTACATGTCTGTTGATCGTATTTTGTAACTAGAATAATGGAAACAATGCGTTCCAGAATAACTTGATGAATTGTGGCATTTAACCCTCTACTTGCTTAGCTTTAGATCTCATGATTCCTTTTCCAAATTGGTCGGTATGTTTTCTTTTAGTCTTCTAAAATTAAACTCATATTTTAAGCATTAAAAAATATCTGCTTACACTGGCATATTCTAAAATTAGTTTTTTTGTTTTAGTAAGTAATTCTTTTCATGATAGATCAAGATAAGAATAACTCTCTTTCTCTTGTAGTTATTTTTAGATGTACGAAAGTCTAACATGCGCTAGAAAAACTTGGCAACAAGGAAACTTCACAGAGATCACAGAATTAAAAGTGTGTATAGACTCTACAGAGAACAAAGCATAAAAATAATGCAAGTATAAAAGTCAAATCAATAATTACGCTTTAAATTAACGCAATTGTATTGGTTATAAAAAATATAGACGTATACCATATTGTTATTTTTATACGTCTAGTTCTTACAACATATTTTTACATTTGCTCACTTTTATATTGGTTAATATTTTTGTTGGTTATTAAAAATGTAAACTATAATTATTTGTGATAAAAGTTACAGCATTAATATTAAAAATATAACCAGCAATACATTTTAGATTTTTTTTGGAATAAATATTAAATTTATCACATTAAATTGGATCATATTATTTATCTTTGTTATTACTACCGGAAACATATACATGCTGTGTGTATTTCTGCTTTTTTATAATATTCAAATATTATAATTAAAAAAACATAAGATAAATAATTTTATTAGGATAAAAATTTAGGAATTACAGATTGTGTTATTGTTTTAATAAAGAAGTTAAGTTAGACAGTTACTGGATTAAGGAAAAGTAAAGTTATATATCTTATAATATAATGAAATTATTTTAATTAAGTAGAATGTTAATTTCTATTATTAAAAATAAGATTAAAATGTTTGTTTAGTATAAATAACTTCCTCACCTTCTTTTAAAACTTTCATACTTTTTGTTTCAAAAATTGTCAATTTCTTTATAAAACACTTTAGTCTTGTTTTCACATGATATAGATAAAACTATCGTATTTATGTAGAAAAGACGATAATAAAAACTTACTCTAAGAGAGAAAAAAAATAATTATTAGAAAAATTTACTATATCTCAAGAAACGAAAAAAAAAGTATTATTATTTCCTTAAGAAATATAAAACATTTTTAACGCACGACATTTATAAGATAAATCTTAAGAAAAATATAAATTGAATTACGAAAATTTGATTAAACAACTCATTAAAGTATCTGGTTAACTTTTCGCATTTCATTTTTTAAAATAGCACTCAAACATTCATTTGTACAAGTATTCCTACTTCTGGTTTTTAAATATTCTCCGTATATCATGTACCTCGTAAGTCTTTCGATACATTTCATTCTTGATAGGTTGATAATCCTGTGAATGTTTTATTAGCTCAAGTCTAGTTGGTGTTGTATTTTTTCAGTAAAATCTTTTTTGTAAATCTAACAAGTGGTATTAGAATTGATGGTTAAAATATGTTCAGACGAGTGCAGTATGATCCTTGTATAGAAAGTTTTTCTGGCAAAGATTCCAGGTAAGCGTGTCCCATTAAGAAAAATGACAAAGATTCAGATAAGCCTGTCCCGTTAAGAAAAACGACAGTATAGACAAGGCAGAAAATGAGTATCCGTGGTTTGGAATTCTTCCACCGGAAGAAGAGTATACAAATGTAGTTGAAGGAACTCATACTTGAGAGGAGATGATTAGGAATATAAGTGAGTCTAATTTCCATATTAGCTAAAAATGAAAAAGTAAAACAATATATAAGAATAAAGACTCATAAACCTATTGTCTTAAGGTTTTTGGTTGAGAGTGATGTCAAAGCCTTATTTAATTGAGCTCAGATCTCATTAGTGTTATATCTTTCCAGAAAAACCCCTTTCTAAACCTAACAATTCCTTAACAATTCCTGCTTCTGGTTTCTAAATTCTCTCTGTAGATCATGTAGCCAGTAAGTCTTTCAATTCATTTCATTCAAAAGTGAAATAAATGTGTCTTTCCTTATTGGTTTGCAGCATCAAGTAGACCTTGATCCATACCCATCCCATTGAAGTAGTTGAACTTTAAAATTGGATAAAAGAAAAAGGCGTTGACTTTGGAAATTCAGTATTAACGTGGCAGAGTCAATGGGTCTGCTGCATTCGTTTTCATCTAATTAATTGGATAAGACAACTAGCCCTGGAAACTTTGAATGGACATTTGATGTCATGGTGGCTGCAATTCAAGACTTCCTTAAGTGGAGATATTAGGAAGATATGAATTTAGCTAGTCTTTCATGAACAATCAATAAACACTTTGTAGTTATTTATATTTAAGAAGGAGGTGTTCCATTGACAAATGTACAATAAATAAATATATAAGTACAGACACCCAGAAATCTATTATCGAAAAATCTAACAAGTACAAGGTACCTTACAAACCTAGTACTTAATTGTCGTGAAGTATGTTGGAACACTATTCATGATATTCATTCAGCATATGCATGCATGTATATATTACTACGACACAGATTCAGTTTTGATTGCATTGCATACCTCTTTCCTACCAAAAATGGCTATCCAAGTTCTTCTCTTTGTTGCCTTCCTTCTATGTTCCTTTGCTTCCGGGAACGATGCTAACTCAATCCAACTGGGGTCCAGCATCGTGGCTGGAACCAATTCATCTTGGCGATCATCTTCTGGGGATTATGCCTTTGGATTCTACAACCTTGTTGGTGGTCGCTATCTTGTTGGAATCTGGTTTGACAAAATTCCTGATAGAACATTGGTTTGGTCTGCAAACCGTGACAATCCAGTAGAAATTGGATCTTCCATCAATCTCACACGAAGTGGCCAATTTGTGCTCCAACCTCTCAACGGGACTTCATTCCCCATCTACGAAGGAACAAACACTGCATCAGCAGTGATGCAGAATGACGGGAATTTCGTCTTGAAGAATTCACTTTCCAACGTTATATGGGAGAGCTTTGATTCACCCACGGATACTCTTCTATTAGGCCAAACTTTGAATACCAGTCGGAAGCTCTACTCCAATGCCAATGGATCAGTTGACTACTCAACTGGACAATACAGTTTGGAGATTCAGCAATCTGATGGCAACATTCTTCTTAAAGCTCATCGCTTCACGGATTCTGCCTACTGGTGGAGTGACACTGTCCAAAACAAAGGTGTGAGAATTATTTTTGATAACAAAACAGCTTTTCTTTACGCGGTCAATGCCACCCACCAAATTATATTTAACATGACCACAGAGGTAGAGGGTGCAATTGAAGATTACTATCACCGTGTGGTGGTGGATGACAAGGGAAACTTTCAGAAGTGGATTTACCTTAAAGAGAATGGAAATGAGTGGAGATCTGTGTGGAAGGCAGTAACAGAGCCTTGCACTGTGACTGCCCTTTGTGGGGTGTATGGCTTTTGCAATACAACTGATTCTGAGAACCATACATACACCTGTGGATGCTTACCTGGTTATACTCCCTTGGATCCAACAGCACCCTCAAAGGGGTGCTATCTCAGCGAGGTCATGGACTTGTGTGCTGCAAATTCTTCTGCCTCTAACCTTATGGTAGAAGTGAAAGAGGTTCAACATGCTGATATACCAAACCATGGCTATGTTTTTTTTGATCTACAAGTCTTAACTAGCATGGATCAGGAAAGATGCAAGAAAGAATTGTTGGATGATTGTCTCTGCATGGTTGCTGTTTCACTTGGCAATAATTGCTATAAGAAAAAATGGCCAATTATAAATGCCGCAAGAATCTTCCCTAAAACTAGTAATAGTGTGATGCTGGTTAAAGTTCCTGTTGTTGCCAATGATAAGGAGGGATCGTCTTTGGCTATTTTGATAGTGGCTCTCGTCTCTTGCTCACTACTTGCTGCATTGTTTGTAGCTACTGCCATTTATCATCACCCCGTTTGTCGGCATCTCATGCACAAACAAGCACCACCAAAGCCAAAGACAAAGCCTGTGGATATCAATCTGAAGGCATTTTCATTCCAACAGCTGAGAGAAGCAACAAATGGATTCAAAGAGAAACTTGGTCGAGGAGCCTATGGTACGGTGTATGGTGGGATTTTAAACATGGAAGGTCAACAGGTTCAGGTTGCTGTCAAACAACTGGAGCAAGTAGAAGACCAAGGTGATAAAGAATTTGTGACAGAAGTTCAAGTTATTGCTCTCACTCATCACAGAAATCTTGTTAGCTTATTGGGATTTTGCAATGAGCAGAGTCATAGGCTTTTGGTTTATGAGAAAATGGAAAAAGGAACACTATCCAACTTCCTTTTCGATGAAGGGGATAAACCCAGCTGGGAAAGTAGAGTGAGAATTGTGGTTGAAATTGCAAGAGGCTTGCTATATCTGCATGAAGAGTGTGACCATCAAATCATCCACTGTGACATAAAGCCTCAGAATGTTCTGCTTGACTCTAATTACACTGCAAAGATCTCAGATTTTGGACTGGCAAAGTTGCTGATGAAAGATAAAACTCGAACAAACACCAATGCTAGAGGGACAGTGGGATATATGGCACCAGAATGGCTCAAAAATGCACCTGTTACTGCAAAGGTTGATATCTACAGCTTTGGTGTGATGTTGTTGGAAATCATATTTTGCAGAAAACACATTGAGTTGCATCAAATTGAGGATGAAACAATGGGTGATGACTTGATACTAATAGATTGGGTCTTGTATCTGGCAAAAGAAAACAATTTAAGAGCCACAATGATTCATCATCTTGAAGTTGAAAGTGATATCAAGAGGTTTGAAAGAATGGCCATGGTTGGATTATGGTGCGTAAATCCCAATCCAACTCTTCGACCATCTATGAAAACTGTGGTACAGATGTTGGAAGGAAATGTCGAAGTGGGAATCCCAACAATCAACTCATAGATGGAAAAAATGTTCAATCAAAATTTGCATTACTTTAATTTTCTTGTCTTTTAAATTTACATAAGATTGCCTTGATAGAGATATCACTTATCTTCTTCAGTTCTGACTGTTAGAGTTAGCTTTGCTCTTTTGCTTTTTTTGTATTGCAAATCCTTGTATATAAACGCTTCTAAGCTTCTGCTTTGTATCATCATTTTCTCTTCAATTATAATGAGAATTTTTCTCCTGGGCATTCTGTCAAATACTTACATGCCTTGTCTTCTTCAACTATTGCATGTCATTTGATCGTTATGGTAGCTGAACACTGATTGTTCTAACGTACTTTACCAACGGAATTCTCCCACTTTGTTACTTTTCGATTATGTCTAACTCTTAACTTTTGGTATCAAAACATCTTTCTGAAACTCTTGGACAACTTATCTGTTCTGATGGATATTTCAGATTTTAAGATGAAGTTGTAAATAGTGAATCTTAATCAGATTGAATCATGAGAGATTGGACCATGATTCATAACCGAACTTTATTTATATCTTATTAATTTAATTACAACGATACATAGCCTTCAACTTATCTATTACGGTAAACATAAGGAACATCAAACCAATTCTTTTCCTTTGCGTACAACAATGTGCAAGATGAACTTTTAGTGGCATTTTATGTGCATAAATATCAAATGACTTTTCATACGAACAAAAGTGAAATAAATGTGTCCACCCTCATTTCTTTTCTGCATTTTCAACTCAACCTTGATCCACTGAACGAGAAGAATCTGTGGAAAGGCAAGCCAAACTTGACAACTTGGGAGTTTCATTATTAAAGGGGCAAATTGAATTGTCAGTTACACAATAATGACTACAATTAGCTGTACTTAGTCATTAATGCACAATTCTACGGTCTTTGATGGGTTGCAAGTTTCCATCCAACTAAAGTTAGCATGGCTAAAACAAGACTAAAGAAGATTTCTCAGGTCAACTTCTTTAGTTGATGATTTATACACCTTTCACCCACACCACATTCATTTCAAGCAAATCCAATGTCTATGCCTATCTTTCTCCCTTCCATTTTCATACTACTTTCACTTCTGAATGGATTCCATGCCATTGTACAACCAAACACCAGCATCACTGCTGGATCAAACTCTACATGGAAGTCACCCTCGGGTCATTTTGAATTTGGATTCCTCCATCTTCCCAGTGGTCTCTTTCTTTTGGGAATATGGTTTGCGAGAATCTCAGATATAACACTCGCATGGTACCTCTCTCCTCCTGTGGAACCAAATTCCCAAATCCAATTCACTTCTGCAGGAAACCTTGTGGTTGTACACCCAAATGGGACTACTGCTAACACCATATACGATTCAGAAGAAGGTGCTGCTGCAACTTCTGCTGACATGCAAGATGATGGCAATTTTGTCATCAAGGACTCCAAATTAGTATCTGTATGGCAGAGTTTCAACTATCCAACCAACACTATCTTACCGGGCCAAACATTGCTCAGTACTAAAACCCTCTATTCCAAGGGCAAAGGACCTTCAAACTACTCGTTGGGAAGTTTCCTATTACAAATGCAAGATGATGGCGACTGGGTGCTCAAAGCGTACCAGTGGTTAGACCCTGCATACTGGTACATTTCAACCATAACCTCCAATGTGACTTTGGTGTTTAATGCCACCACTGCTCTCATGTACCTTGTCGCCGGCACCGGGAACATCTACTCTATAACCAACACCACTCCAACCCCGGTGGAGGATTACTATCACCGTGCTACAATAGATGAGAATGGGAATTTCCAGCAATACGCTTATCACAAGAGGAATGGGACCGGTTGGAGGAGGGTTTGGAGAGCTGTGGAGGATCCCTGCAGAGTGAATGCTGTCTGTGGTGTGTATGGCTTGTGCAGTTCTCCTGACAATGAATCAGTAAAGTGTGAGTGTATTCCAGGTTATATCCCTTTCGATGATCGAGATATTTCAAAAGGGTGTCATCCACCAGCTGTCATAAATTACTGTGCAGAGAACAACTTCAAACTCCAGGTCTTTGACGACACTGATTTCCATTTTAATACTCATCTTGTTAGCTTAGCTGGTGTTGACTTCGAAAGTTGTAAGAAGGATGTAATAGATGATTGTAACATTGTTGCTGCAACTTATGACCATTCCACCTCCACATGTGCCAAGAAGAGACTGCCCTTACTGAATGCTAGAAATAGCTCTTCTTCAAAGGGACTGAAAGCACTGCTTAAGGTTGCTCACAGGATTGAATCTGGAACATATACTAAGAAGAAAATTTTTAATGTAAAAATCCTTTTAAAGGTTCTTGTTGCAGTTACTGCAACTCTTGCCTGTTTCTTTGGTGCCCTTGCTGTCTACTATCATCCTTTCACTCGGAAACTAACAATAAGAAAGAAGCATCTGAATGCAACAGCTATGGGAATCAACTTCAGAGAATTCACCTTTCAGGAGCTGCGTGAAGCAACAAAGGGATTTACTAAGATTCTTGGAAAGGGAGCTTCAGGCAGAGTCTATCGTGGTGCTCTAGTGATAGATGATGCAGAGATTGATGTTGCAGTAAAGAAACTGGAAAAGAAAATAGACAAAAGTGAGACTGAATTCACGACTGAGCTAAAAATTATTGGCCGTACTCATCATAGAAATTTGGTGAGGCTTTTGGGGTTTTGCATTGAGAGTAGCCATCGAATTCTTGTGTATGAGTTGATGCCACACGGTGCCCTCTCTAGTTATTTGTTTGGAGAGGGAGAAAGGCCTGAATGGGGTC
>Ga0214542_1008407_pt1 | contig 17045 bp, 14 predicted proteins | sample CNSS1metaG_FD_160096 | JGI IMG/M metagenome (GOLD analysis project Ga0214542, IMG submission 160096) | Root nodule microbial communities from cowpea collected in UCLA plant growth center, Los Angeles, California, USA - CNSS1 | ecosystem: Host-associated > Plants > Roots > Nodule | place: USA... | reverse complement strand
ATTTGAGTATTCTTGTGAATTGATTTTAACATGAATATGGAATTGAGATAATTTAGAATGCATGAGAATGAAATGGTTGAAGTTTAATCTTGACAAATTGTAAATACCCTATGTTAATTTCTTGTTGCACACCAACTGTTTCATAAAATACAAAAATAGTTTCTTAGTATTTTTGTGAACTTTGTGTCTAATTGAGTCGTGAATTGTGAGAGTTGTCATGCGTTGCACAAGTCCCTTGGGAGAGAACGATAAAATACTTATTACTTACTATGTGTGACCGGTGCACTTGCTGGGTTGGTTTTTCACTAACAGCCGCCAGGCGAGAGCTAAAGAGACAATGGCCTCAGAGGCGCGTGGCGCTTGGCGGCTAGTGGCTTTCGCCAGGCGGTTTGCAATAAAATTTCACCTGGCGCTCTAGAGTAGTGTCAAGCGATATTGTAGGGGTAGAATACTTGTATGCTTCAGATGTGTATGGTCTACAAGGCTTGAGTGATACCTTAAAGATCGACTTGCTAGAGTGTTCCTTGAGTTGTGGCTAAGAACGATATCCTTTGAGTTGTGGCTCAAGATATAGGGTAAACACGTGGCATTCCTTGAGTTGTGGCTTGGGATGACGGATGAACATGAGGTATCCTTGAGTTGAAGCTCGGATTGGCAAGTGTTGCCGGTGTGAGTGTGCAAGTTGTGGCTCGTATGGATGGGTCCAAAAAGATTGCCTTCCTCGGTATTTAGCCGATGAGTTTGGTAGTCTTAGGACATTACGAACTATGCTTCATATTAGGAACTCCACCCAGCGTTACAGAGTGTGGTCCATAGCAGGTTTCCCGCACGTGTTCTACAAGTTGTGGCTTATAGGTGTGGCAACAAGATCATCTTGAGGTATTCATCTAAAGTCTTAGAACATGGATAACATGGTGGTGGCCATGTGGTGTTGAATCAAAGGATAGAGTTCCTTTGATGAGTATATGCATATTTATATTTTGAATTGACTATATGTTTATTTGTTAGCTCATCCTATCTGCTTGTGTTTGACGATGATTGTGTAATGTGTTACACTGGAGCAGATGATGATGTAGGTAGTGCTGGTGAGGCATAAAGCCAAAAGGGGGCTACCTTGGGAGAAATGTTTTTGTGGCATTTTATTATTCTACTTTCTATGTATTTGAGAACAATACTTGTATTGGTTTATGAATTGTAATTTTGGTCTTGGAACTTGAAGTTATATATTCAAATGAGTTAATAAAGGTTTTAATTTTCCCGCGTTTTTGGGAAAGATGTTATAATAAATGTGATTTATATTTCAATATTGATTTCTTTTTATTAAAATTAGTAATATCCAACTGGGATGTTACAAGAGTTGCTGCAAGTGGGAAGGTTCGTAGCTGTATGGATCATACGTGTTGGACTATGGGTGGGGAGGTTCATAGAGTTTGACTACGAGCGGGGAGCTTCGTAGAGGTTGGACCACAATCGGGAAGGTTCATAGAATCATGATATATCCTGGGTCCATGGGCAAGTATTTGTGGTGTGTTTGGGGTTAGTAGTTTCATTTATATGATGAGACGATGTTCATGCAACCTTGGGGCAACAATGGTTTAAGATGAAACATTGTATTGAAAAAAATATTTTTGTGTGAATTTCTACATTATTCATTTGTATGTTTATAATGATATGAGCTCACCCTTTCTGTTTGTATTTGGCGATGATCGTGTGACTTATCACACGTGAGCAGATGATGTTTCAAGTGATGGTGGAGACGCGTAGAGACAGAGAGAGGGATATCATGGGAGTTATATTATAGACTATTTATGAATACAATATTTATTTTCAGCTGGCTTTTGGTACTTGTAATAACATTTATGGATTTATTAATTTGAATTTAAGCGCAAGAACAAATTTTAAATATTCCAACATTTTGGGAATAATAATTTATGACTATTTAAGTTTGAATTATAATTATTCATTTTATTAAGTAATTTCTAGCTAGGACGTAACAATATTGGGCCATTTTGAAAACTTTGATTACTTTTAATTTCTTAAAGCACCTTTTGATTGAATCATACCAACCACAAAATCAGAATGCAATTACTGTTGAAATGTACACTTTCAATCAATTAAAAATAGAGATAACATATTGAGTTCACTAAACAAACAATAAAGCATTATATTTTAACATATCAAAATATCAAAACAGTTGAGAAATATTGGGAATTCTACAGAAATGCGAATTTGAAAATTAACTAAAATAATTTATGAAACTTACCAAAATTGATTCCAATAAGAAGTACAAATAGAAACACAGTCTCAAATTACGTCAAATAACTCAAGAAATGTTAAGAGATTGTAAAAATCAAATATCTTGAAACTTTATATTAAAACCCAAGAAAGGAGAGAGAGACACAAACACAAGCACATAAAATTTTTATACTGGTTCCCTCAAAATTGAGCTACATCTAGTTTGTTAAGGCAACCCGAGACTGACTTGCACTATATTAAAAGTTTTGCAGACTTGGAAAACCATAATGAAACACCTAGAAATCTGAGATAGACTAAACCTGAATGAAGGCTCTCCCTAGCCAACCAAACCTCTTTCTCCAAGTTCCTAAACCAAGTAAAAAAAAATGCTCTGAGAAGATCAAAGATCCTTCACGACCAACTACACTTTTGTATGATTTAGAGAGAGAGAATTTTCCCAAAGTTTAGAATGATTTTGCGTCAAAATAGCAGATGTTACAACTCTCTCTAAAAACCTAGAACTTACAGCCTATTTGTTAGCATATTGAATAGGTTGATTTTTCCACTCAAAATCTATTGATTTCACTTAACTTAAGAGAAGTTAGGCGATTGAAAGTTAATTTAGTTGGCTGAATATTTAACTTATTGAACTATAGCAGCAAACCATTTAACCTATTAAAAACCCATTTAATAGGTTAAAAGACACAAACCAGACCTTAGACATCTATACAATGCCAAATTGTTTTCACTAAGAGCACCAATCTTCAAGCTTTGTGATCTTCATGTGAAACTTAGATTCAACACTCCCTTCAAGCTTTATTAACACGTAAATCTCCAAGTCTTCACATCTTCATCAATTTACCATAGCTTCATCACATCCCAATGTAATGTTTTCATATATCTTCATCAAATCTTCAAGCATCAAATCATTTGTGCTAAAGTTGGGCCTCTAATTGAATATTTGAATGACCTCAAGTCAACCCTTAAGAGGGAACACATTCTTTCCTATTACAATAGGGAGCTTATGGACAAGCTCCAAAGATCCAACAAAGGAACATGTTTGTAGAATAATATTGGAAGAAAAAGGAGTTACTTATAATGAGGGCAAGAATATTTGAGAAAGAGGCCATTACCATTTATAGATTTATAAGTTGCTTACAACTTGATATAAGAGATCGAGTTGAGCTTCTACCTTATCAATATTCAAATGATTTAGTGCAAATGTTCATTAAGGTAGAACAACAAAATTTGCGAAAATCTTTTCAAGAAGAAATCAAGCCCAACCTAACTCTTATGTGAAAAAAAATGATTTTAAAAAGGAAGGAAAGAAAGATGATCCATCTAGGAATCTAAACAAAGGAAAAGAAAAATAGGGGAATGCACCATCACACACTCGCACCAGTGAAATAAAATGTTTTAAGTGTCTTGGTAGAGGTCACATAGCATCTAAATGCCCCATGAAAAAGTCCATGATTCTTTGGGGTGATGATAGATATAATGACCAAGATGAAAGTGAGAGTAAGAGTGAAAGTGAGCAATCCAATGAGTCCAAAATTTAAGATGCTCACCTTTGTGATGAATTTTGATGGCTAGAAGGATCCTCAACAATCAACTTAGTCCACAAGCAATAATAAAAAGAAAGAACGTTTTTCACACAAGGTGCAAAATTTTGAAAAACACTTGTTCTCTAATCGTGGATAGTGAATCGTGTTGTAATTGCTACAACACTAGGTTGGTTGATAAGTTGTCTTTGACTATCTTACCTCATCCAAAACCTTACAAACTTCACTGGCTTAATGAAGATGAGGATTTGGCAATGAATCATCAAGTGAAGGTCTAGCTTTCCACAAGGAAGTATAAATATAGTGTTCTATGTGTTGTTAGTACCTATGGAAGCCTATCATGTCTTATTAGGGAGACTTTAGAAATTTGACAAGAAAATCATGTACAATGGTCTCACCAATGAGATTACCTTCACTTAAAAGGATAAGAAGTTTGTTCTTCATCCTCTTTTGCCATCTTAAGTGGTCGAGGATGAAATTCAAATGAAGAACAAAAATGAACTTGAAAAATATGAGGACGAAAAAAAAGTCCTTGAAATGTCTAAAAGCTAAGTAAAGATGAATATGAGGTGGGAGAGATTGTTGTTCCTTCTCCCAAGGTCATTCAAAGTGAGAAAATTTTAACAATAAAATCTTTGAATCAATTCTCAATGTTGAACAACCTTCATACCTCCTATTGTGTAAAGGAACACTCATATACATTGCCACACCTCTTGAACTTAAAAGTCTACCTCCTAACATTGAAAATCTTTTGAAAGAGTTTAAGGATATATTCCCTAAGGAAGGGCCTATTGGGATTCCTCCTTTTACGGGAATTGAGCATTAAATAGATTTAGTGCCTAGGGCAAGTCTTCCAAATAGACTAGCTTATAGGACAAATCCTCAAGAAACAAAGGAGATATAGTCCCAAGTGCAAGAGTTGTTGGAGAAGGGTTAGGTTCAAAAGAGTCTTAGCCCTTGTGTTATGCCTATTTTTTTAATGCTTAAAAAGGATGGCAAGTGGAGGATGTGTTGTGATGGTAGAATATAAATAATGTAAGACTCCTGAAAATTAATTAATTAAATAAATTATTAATTAATAAATGTGGGTAGTGGGAGCCTTTATGAAATTTAATTTTGACATGTATGACGTGGAAAAGTACTAGCTCAAATGGTTGAGAGTACTTTATTATGAGAAAGGACTTGGGTTTGAGTCCTATATGTGCCAATTGTGTGATCATGTTGAGTGATAATATAATAATAGAGTTATATGAACTATCACGAAACATGAATTGGTTAAATGGTTGTGTATTGAGTTGGCATTGGCATGTTATGGGTTTGAATCTTGGTGGCTCCAAACTAAACTGTCTATTTGCCAAAATTTCTTTTGGCATGAATGTGAAAGGGCAAGGAAATCTTAGCAGCTTAGGAGCAGCCAAGGGGGCTGGAAAACCACATAGAATAGCCAATTGAATGATAATTAAAACCAAGTTTAAGACATTTTCGTGTTGGCTAATTAACCAGCATTAAGGTACCATTGAATAGGCAAAATTGAAGGAGAAAGAGAGAGTTTTGAGTCTGGCATTTTGAGTATAGTGAGGAGTGATATTTTAGAGGAAAAATGTGAGGATTGAGTGCAGCAAAGGAACTGAATTGGAAGAGAGTCAAAGGGAGGCCATTGGTGATCAATGGAACTTTCCAAATTTCCTATTTTAAGCAAAGGGATCCAAGTTAGGGGAGCTGAACCACGTTCTATTTATGTTTTTACGCATAACTGTATGTATTATAGCATGTACATGTATGATCTTCCTTCATTTACATTGAAATTCGAGATTTTGGAAATTTTTTAGAAATTGCCTGGTGGGCGATGAACTGTCGCCAGGCGACTCATCTCTTTTGTGTGAATTTCTGGGTTCCTACGAGGAATCGCCTAACGGCAAGCAATGTGCCGCTAGGCGACTCATCCTTGTTACACCTAGTTTCTGGGTTTTTGGCATGAACTGCCTGATGGTGATGAATAACCGCCAGGCGACGTGAGAATAATGGCTTGATTTTTGTGGTTTTGAGGGTTTTGGGTGGATGGTGAATGGGAATAGAGGGAGTTTTAACTATGCATTGGTCATTAGACTCTATAAATTGGGAAATTATACTGTTATTAGAGTCAATTCGATGAAATTGCTATGAACACTATATTAGGGTTCAAAAATTGGGGTTGTGATGCCATGAGAATAATGGGTGGTTCAATTATAATGGAAATTGTTGATCAATGTGATTAGGTTATGGATTATTCTAAATATGAATGAATTCGTGTGGGAATTGATAGAAATTTACAAGGGAGGGGGAATTGTGAAAGGTTGGGTTCATTGTGGTAGGGAAAAGTTTGGAAATTTCCAGATTGTATGCACTGCCTAGCGGCACAGGGCTTGCCGCTAGGTGCCAGCACATAGAAGAGGATTCTGCGTGGCTGTAGGGTGTAGTCTTGGGTGTGGAAGGGTAATTGAGGTTAATTGTGATATATGTGAAAGTAGAAAGGAATTAGGTAGTTATGGCGTTAAGTGGAGTGAGTAGCGTATGACATAAGGGCAAGGATGTTAACCCATGAATGTTGAATAAAATTGGATGTCATGGCAGTGGATTACAGATTGACCAAACCACGATAAGGTTTGGCAGGTACGCATATTGTGATTAAGAAGGCAATATATATCGAAGTGTATAAGCTAGAAGTGTAGTGTAAATACGAGTAACTTATAATGGTTATATTAATTGAGGATTTTAGAGGCCAGGTACTATGTGGAGTAATTGATAGAGTATACGTCTATGAGATTAATAGTGGTAGAATATGAGTTTGGCAGGTTGAACTTAAGTAAGTCTAAGAATGGTAAATCTTGAATTTATGAACCTAAAGTTGCATAGGTAATGTGGTGACGAGATAAACGTTAGAATTGATGTAGTTCACTTAGGGAAGTTCAATGTGGGCTTGATCACCAGTTTAAAGTGTGCAACCTGACTTGGGTGACTAGAAAACCAGTACTATGCAACTATTGGTATATCGCCTGGCGGCGAGCTATGGTTCGTTAGGTGATAGCGTTAGGATCAGGGAAGACTAGAGCTCGTGGTGCCTAGCGGCAGGGTTAGTTCTGCCAGGCGATAGATGTAGAGACAGTGTGTGTAGAGGCGCTTGGTGCCTGGTGGTACGCGTCCCCCGCTAGGCGGTCTGAAGGCCTGTTACGCCTGGCGACTCGTGTGCAATGCCATGCGATCTTGGTGAAGCAAAAGTGGTTTGCTTGTTTTGATGTGCGTGGTCTACAAGGCTTTGGTGATATCCCAAAGGTCGACTTGCTAGTGTTCCTTGAGTTATGGCTCAAAACGTATCCCTTGAGTTGTGGCTCAGGATAGGGGTTAAGCACGTGGCATTCCTTGGGTTGTGGCTCGGAATGACATCTCTTGAGTTGTGGATTGGGACGGCGGATGAACATGAGGAACTATTGAGTTGTGGCTCGGGTTGGCGAGTGTTGCTGGTGTGAGTTGCGCATTGTGGTGTGTACGAATGTGTCCAGATAGATTGCCCTCCTTAGTATTAAAATCATGAGTTTGGTAGTCTTGGGACGTTATGAATGCTATTCATATTGGGAACTCCACCTAGCATTACAGAGTGTGGTCCACAACATGGTTTCCCGCACGTGCTCTACCAGAGTTCATTGGTAAGTGTGGTAGCAAGGCATCTTAAGATACTCATCAGAAGACATAGAACACGGTTAACATAGGAGTGACCATGTGGTATGGAATCAAAGGATGGAAATTCCTTTGGTGTGATTGTTATATATATGTTGTTGTATATATGATTATTTTTTATTTTTAATTCACCTTATCTACTTGTGTTTGGCGATGATCGTGTACACGGTACACATGAGCAAATGATGTTGCAGGTTTATCAGAGTTTTATGTTTTATGGTTTTTGAATAAGATTGTAATATTTCTATATCAAACTTGATTTTGTAATTGAGTTTCCTATTTATGGATTGAGGTATTTCATAAGGACATAATAAAGTTTAAATTTTCCGCGTTTTTGGGAAATGATGTTTTAATAAATGATGCGTAATTATTATTTCCTTTATTTTATTATTAAAATCCGTAATATCCGGATGGGATGTTAGAAATAACATCACCATTAGATATAAGCATCCAATTCCTAGGCTTGATGATATGCTTGATGAATTGCATTGGTGATGCCGTTTAGGATTATTAACATACCTACACATTCATGAGGCTAATGAATCATGTTTTTAGAGAGTACATAAGAAAGTTTGTGGTTTTCTACTTTGATGATATTTTGATATAGGGTAAAAGCTTGCCATGCCATTCTTAGGGAAAATAAGTTGTTTTTGAACAAAGATAGGTGTACCTTTTGTATAGATAATTTCATTTTCTTAGGTTTTGTTGTGAATAAAGTAGGGGTTCCTGTTTACCTTGAGAAAATAAAGGCCATCCAAGAATGGTCTACTCCTAAAAATGTTGGAGAAGTTAGAACCTTCCATGGTTTGGCAAGATTTTGTAGAAGGTTTGTTCCTAACTTTTCTACTTTGGCTTCATCCCTTAATGAGCTTTTCAAGAAATATGTGTCTTTTGATTAGGTGAAAAACAAGAGTTTGCTTTGCAACAACTCAAAGAAAGACTCACCAATGCATACATTATAGCCTTACCAGACTTTTCAAAAACTGTTGAGCTAGAGTGTGATGCATCAGTTGTAGGTGTACATGTTGTGTTGTTGCAAGGAGGACACCAATTGTTTACTTTAGTGAAAAACTAAATGTTGCCTTCCTCAACTACCACACCTATGACAAAGAGTTGTATGCCTTAGTTCAGACCTTTCAAACTTGGGAACACTATCTAGTGTCCAAGGAGTTTGTCGTTCATAGTGACCATGAGTTGCTTAAATACTTGAAGTGCCAAAAAAAGTTGAATAAAAGAAATGCTAAATGGACGAACTACACAATGACGTTTGCGACATGCACTCCAGACAATGATCGATAATGGCACGAATCCTAAGACCATGGTACTTTTGTCTAACCATGGAGGTCGAGTACGAAAGCTTTGTAGATAAGTGCACCAAGTGTCAAGAGCATGGTAACAATGTTAAGGCACCCACATTTGAGCTTCACAATATAATTGCTCCCTAGCCGTTCGCACAATGGTGTTTCGACATTGGCAGACCCTTTTCGATCGGCCATGCATAAAAGAAGTTTACATTGGTCGTCGTCGATTATTTCACAAAATGTGTAGAGATGAAAGCATTGGCGACCATCACCGCCCGATAGGTGTAATCATTAGTTTGGAAGAACCTTATATGCCAATTCAACATCCTAGACATGATCATTACAAACAACGATCAGTAATTCATAGATAAGAAGCTAGGTGAATTCTACAAGAGTTTGGGCATAAAACATGTCACTAGTTCTATAGAGCACCTTCAACCTAACAGTCAAGTCAAAATGATGAATAAGATCATAGTTACTAAGCCTAAATGTAGATTAGGCAAACCAATACACACCACATGAATCAATTGGAGAAAGCCTCTTTAACCTAACATATGGTGCAAATGCAATGTTTCTTGTCGAGGTGGGTGAACCCTCCCTTAGAAGGCAGATACAAGACATAAACATTAACAATGAACAACTACAGGTTGAGCAGAGAGAGGTTTCAATCGTACGAGCAAAAGCCTGCAAACAAATTGTAGTTGTGAAGGTTAAGCCAAGAAGCTTCAGCGAAGGAGACTTAGTGTGGGGAAAAACGAGCAATGCAAGAAAGAAATCGACACATGGCAAGCTTGCACCAAATTGGGAAGGCCTATTTATGGTGAATGAGAATATGAAGAATGGCTTATACTGACTGGAACGTCTTGATGATAATACCATACCCAATCAGTTAAGGGCAAGTTCAAATTTTGAAGCCTTCTGGTTGCACTATTTAATCGGTTAAGGATGTGTTTTAACATAAATCCCTCTCGATTGTGTAGCAATCAGTTAAGGGCGCATGCTTGCCAGTAAACCCCTCCCTAGCAATACTTAAATCTTGGTTTTTGTTGATCATGTGAATCCCTACCAAGCACTAGGAGTGGTTAAGATCCAATCTGACCGCAAAACCCCTACTGGCTGGTGAATCACCTAAAACACTCATCGAACCCATATCGCTGCCCAATATTAAAATTGACACAAAAGCCCTTTTGTAGATGCTAAGAGTAAGAACATCCATACATTGTTCAACATGATTAACCATAAGTAAAATGATACAAACTTAACATTTATCTTGCCCAAGAGTGCAATAGTTTAAGTGTGGGGATGTGATAAGTCCTTTATCTCTAGAGTTTTTCTTATCTATTTGTGTTGTTTATGGTAGGTTTAAGATGTTAATTAGGAGTTATTAGCTTTAAGTTAGTTTAGTTAAGTTTTTAGTATATTTTTACAAAAGTAGCTTAATTAGGACATTTTAGTACATTTTTAGTGTAAGAGTTAGGAATATTCTTAGGGTGATCTAGTTTAAGAGTCATTAGGAAGAGTCTTAGTGTGACTAACATCAATTTGGAGATTTTTTTAGTATAATGCAAATAAAAGGGATCAAGGATAACATTCAAGAGATCGGAGAAAGCCATGGGATAATTGGAATTAGCCAAATTTCATGAAAATGCTGCAAAGTTGACCAGAGGGTTGACTCAGGGTTTACTTTTCACATTTGACATCCAATTGACATGGCATCTTTAGGAAAAGTTTAGGAGCACTCAACTACACTTGTGCCAACCTTGAAAGAATAAAAAATTGGTTCAAGACTACATTAAATTTTTTATTTTAGTTGATGCTTGTTTGGTTAACTAATATAGTGTAGTTTGTGGTTTTAGTTTTGCTTTTGCATTTGTTTTTTTACTTTGTAGGTTATGAATCCAGAAAAGCTAGCTTGGCAAAGTTTTAAGGTCATTCCTAACACCAAAGACATAAAACGAAGTTGAATATGAGATTGAAATGAACCAAAGACCACCCTTGGAGGATGCACATGAGGAATGGATATGGAAACAATTGGTGAGCTCCACATAACTAGATGAATCACTTGCTAAAAGATGTGGAAGAGCTCCATTTGACACAAGGATACACCTTATGTGACTTGCCCCAAGGAGTGGCTACAACTACAACTTGCTACCTAGGTGGTTAGTTAAGATGAGTTAGTTAGTTAAAGTATTTAAGAGTGAGTTTAGTTACGAGGGAACTTTAGCAGTTGCCACAACCTATAATAGGCAGTCTTAGGGGCTTAAAAACTGATTTACATTCTCAAGCCACACTACCTTAGGCACCAAATTCAAAAGAAACATATCACCATTCATAGACACCACATTGATACACAATTCACTCCATATCAGAACCATTTTTTCTTTCATCCGTAATCATTGTTTCTGCACATTTTCTATTGGATCAATGACTGGATAGTAAGCATTAGAAGGATCTTTTTCCTTTTGCATCTTTTTGTGAGTTTCACTTCCATCTGTACTAATTGTAACTTATTCTTTTTGTTTCTAGTGAATGAATTTTCAATTTCAGTTTTGTTATCATGAGTTTTTCCATTTTTCAAGTTTTCTTCTTTGTCGAAACTAAGTTCATGAGTGAGTTTTGAATGGTTGAGTTAATTTAGTATATTCTTGGATTTAATCTATGAACATGATGAATTTAAGTAGATGCACATTCATCTAATTTTTATCAAATGTCTTTTTTATAGAATCTTGTGCTCAACCAATCAAAATTGACTCATGCTTGTTAGTTTTTCAAAAAGCACACACACACACACGTTGTTTCAACTAATTTCCCACTGTGAATTCCATGTTCTCTTGTTTCTTGTGTTAATTTTTCATTCTTAATCCAACTATGATGCCATACATGATGTATTCGACCCATTTCCACATCAAATTTGTGATTCCTTGTGTCCAATTTTGCATTCGCGCAATTGACCGTTAATTTCGTTATATTAGGGTTCATGAATTGGGAATTCACGTTCTACTTAATAATTTTGCGTAACTTTAGTTCATGTGTTCAATAAAGATCATTGTGTATCTTTCCACATCCTTACATCGTTGTTTCATCTATTCTACAATGATTCATGACATTGCCTTGCATTTTTCATTCACACACATTCATATTTCTTCAATAAGATTTTGATTTTCTGCATATCATCTTCTAATCTCGTTTCCAGTCATTGCAATTAGTTAATTTGTGTTTTAGGAGCGTATTAGGGATAGTTTGCATATAAAATTAGAGTATGGCGTGATTATTGAACATTGACATTTCATCAAACACCTTACATGCATTTTAGTTTTCTTAGTAATTTCATCAAACACCTTGCATACATTCATTTCCATACCATTTTCAGTCCATTTTATCATCTATTTTAATAGATTTTATAGAGATTTCCTCTGACTCACAAAGATTGTTCAATAATCATTTGAAGTTCATTTTCCTATCCTACGATTGATCGTTGGTTAATCACTACACTACATTAGTTAGTGAAAGAATCAAGTTTTGACTAAATCTGAAGCGACTAAAGGTTTATCAAAAAACCTGTCTTGAAACACTTATATGATGCTGCAAATAGATGGAATAGCCATTTCTTTGATTCGAAAGTGATTGAGAAATAAGGTGGGCATTGTAAGACCTAGGAAAAATAGTTATGTTTCTAAGGTGATTATTGGACATGAGGAATATTAATTGAATTAATACATAAGGAAATAATAAAAAATGAAGAGCAGTACAATTGGGTAGAGCCTTGTCATGGGCTGGTGGTTAAAGGTTTAATTCCTAATGTGTGTATTTGGGTAATTATATTTTTAAATATTGTTGTATAATTGTGTGGAGGTGCTTATGTGTGTTCTTGGGCGTGACTTATATGTTATGATGACTTATAATGCGTTGGTGGTTAATGGTTTAATTCCTAATTTGTGTATTTGGGTAATTATATTTTTAAATATTGTTGTATAATTGTGTGGAGGTGCTTATGTGTGTTCTTGGGCGTGACTTATATGTTATGATGACTTATATTTTATTTGGCATGTTTATAATTTATTTGGTTTTTCTTGAATGTATTGAATGTATGGATGTTATTGTAATGTTGTGCGTGTTGAATGACAAGAAAAACGTGATGGTTGGTATGGTTTCGAGTGTTGTTTGAGCCTTTGGAATTGTGTGTTTCAACCCTGGCTTAAGTAAAAAAGGAAAAAATATGAGTCTTTTTTTTGTAATTTCGTGGTGCACCTGGGAAGGTGAAAAGTTTAGGCATATTCATTACATCTGGACACAAACAAAAAATTAAGTGAAAATTAAGGTGAATTATGGGAGCAGAAAACTAATGTTAAGTGCGATAGGAAAAGGTTAGAGCTAAAAAAAATTGTATAGCTAAAATACTTTTATTATTACTTTTAATTATTATTTTTACATATGCCTGTTAAAGGAAAATAAGGGGTTTTGTGTTAAGTTAAAAAAAAAAGGGTTGGAAGAGGGGAAAAGAGAACGACAATGTGAGGTTAGGAGAAAGGGAGAGAACAAAATTTTGGTTAGAATGTGAAGAGCAAAGTGGTCTTATTGCAAGAATTCCAAGTAACAGGTGCTAATCCTTACTCTTCTTAAATTCTTTTGTGGACATGTATTGAGTTTGAGTTTTAACATGGAATTGTTAGGGCTGCTAAGCCTTGTCTTCGTTAATTGCTTTGGTGGAAATGTATTGAGTTATGGGTTTCTCCATGGAATTGTGATGGGGTATGGGGTAAAGTGGTGCTTTCTATCTTTTGCAAATGGAGAGTCGCTATGGGTTAGTGTTTTTTTTAAAGAAAATAAATCTTTTTCAAGTTGTGTGAATGAATTCATGGTGTGTTGTAATTAAAAATTGTTATTGTTTTGCAAGCTTGTCATATTGTAGTAAAGCCAATGGTTATGATTGATTCTTATATTTTTTGGAATTGTGATTTTCACGGTGGAGAAGGAGGCCATTGAGAGGTAAGTTGGTTGGATTCCTTATAGCATTTTTTCGTGTTGATAATCATGGTTAAAAGAGATGAAAGGAAACTTCATAGAGCATTTTCGTCTTAAAGCTAATGGTAGTAATTTGATGACTATGAATTTTGGCACATGGGTATTGGAAACACTTTTTTTTTCTTAAAATTTTGTTCAAGAAAAAATAAAGGAAGGATGCATGAGAGAAATTGGTTTTTTTTTATAGTGTATGGTATTGACTTTGAGCTAGAAATTGTTTGGGGTTAATTTTTGATCAATTTGGATGAAAGGTTTATGAAGTGAATAAGGTTTCAGTGTGTGCAATTTATCTTGGATATTTTTTGGTGTAGAAAAGGTTTAGTGGTAATAAGAATTCATGAGGTTGTGTCATGATTAATTGAGATAATTTGTGCTTAGTGTGTATTTTGATTTCTTGAATTAAGAAAAGATGATAATACATTGCTGGTAAGCGTTTTGCGTGTCTTGGATGCTTTGTATGTGTGAAACAGGTTTCTTGTTCAAGAAAAAATCGTTGTTTTTCATATTTTTGCGCCACAAGGGGCGTCAGATGTCGACTTTCTTCTGTCAAGCCTTGAGTTTAAGGTTTTGGGGTAGCTGGGCTTTGGTTTCCTACCGCGGGTGCTAGGTCTCAAGGTTTCTTGGCGCTGGGCACCAGGTTCTGGGTGTTGGGCACCACTATTTTTCTGGTTTGTGTAGTTTTCTTAAAACTGAGTTTCCTGGTTTATTAATCTTGGATTGAGTTGAAATTTTGGCAACTTGTCCATAACATGTTGTTCTTTAGTTTGAACGATGTTATCTTAGTTTGGATGTCCGTAGTTGGAGATATATGTTACGCATGATTATTGGTTTTTCATGGTTGTATTGTGTTGAAATTTTGTTGTGATAAACTCTATTTGTAGTACATTGGATGTTGAGCATGATGAATGATGTGTGTTAAATATAATGACCAGGATTGTATGATGTCAATATGTTATGATACATGTGATGATGAGTGATGATGAGGAGATAGTGTATAACTGTATATATGAATGTATTGAAAGGTATCTCTGCGTAAATTGTACTAGAGGTGCACTTCGTCAGGGCTTTAGATAAGAGTAATGGGAAGTTGTGCACTTTGTCGGGGCTTGATAAAAGTAATAGGAGATTGCGTATCTCATCGTGGCTCTTAATATTAATAATGGAAAGTTGTATACTTCGCCAGAGCTCACTATGAGAGTAATGGGAAGCGACATCTTTGGTAAATTGCGTATGAGAATAATGCCATTCCTTTTAATATTACTTTGTGGTGATATGTTGATGATTACATGTTGTGGCTTTGAGAACATGTGATAGTTGATAACTTGGATGAGTTATGATATATTATGGTAATGTTAGGTGAGTTGTATATTGATGTACATTGTTATGTGATATGTTACATCGTTAGCTCACCCTTGCATGTTTGTAGTTTTGGTTTCCACCTGTGATGATCGTATAACTTGTGTTATACGAGAGTAGATGTTGATGCAAATACAGTTGGAGAAGCCTAGCTTTGAGGAGTTCATGGGGATGATTTTGGGAGCTTTTCTTTTTGATTTGAAAATGTTATTTTGAATAAAATGTAATAGTTAGTCATTTTGAATTTTAGACTTGGAAGACCTTGTCTTAAGTTTCGTTTTGATGATTTAAACTAGTTAGTGGTTGAATGATGTTTATATATGGAGAATAAAACTTGTTTTAATCAAACTTTTGGCAAGTATTATTTTGAGATAAAATAATTGTGGAAATTTCTATTTAATAGGTTGGTATCAGTGATTGTGTTTTGAATTTTGAAAAAAAAAACTTTTTGGCTTCTCGAAAGGGGTGTTACATGCGTGGGAATTAAACCTAGTGTCGTACACAAGACTCGTAAAGCCTTGAATGGCTACCCAAGCGTTTAAATGAAGTTGGGTGGGGGTAACATTCAGCTTTCGTAACACCCCCGCCCGGAAGTTGTCAAAGGGAATCCTCACGAACAGGTTGATAAAAAAACAAGCATATACAAAAAAGAAGTCTAACTTGGAATTACCCAGATTGTAGCATACATACTCATTCCTTTATAGACTCTAAAATTTCTAGATGTAGTCATCAATATCGTCAACAAGTATATATACATGTTCGACCAAATCCTTTAGATCGCGAACCCATCAAAACCGTGTCACGTACTGACTGACCTCACGCATCCGGTGTCAGAATTTATAGCACGCTCCACGAGGCAATCCAACCTTTCGCGCCCCAATGATCACTTTGCAAAACGACTTAGTCGAATAGGTGGTTATATTAAGTGTGCCTAGGAAATGATTCCTGATTAACATCCAATATCATAAACCCATTTGCACTAAGTCCTTAATAATGCTCAGGCTTGGGGGACCAAGGTATAGTATATATTGATAATCGATCGGTCAAGGACACAAAATGCTAGAGCCAACATTAGACGTTAATCGGTCATGGTGGTTGACAGAATCAATCAAGTCTAAAGGTAAGAGAAAGAAGCCAGACTCTGCCAAGTCGGTAGAACCTTTGTTGATGTGGCCACTGATTCAATTCCTTTCTTGTTTCAAAATTTTCGTCATTACTTGGAACATAAAGATTCCTCTAAGCAAACGTAGGTTGATCAGTTGCATGTGACCGATCGGTTCAGTGTTCGATGCAACTAACTAAACCAAAAACAAATTAATGCAAATAGGCAAGGTAATCGATATAAGGTAAGATTGGCCAGTGGTAAGTAAAAACCCATTACGAGTAGTATAAATAAAAGGTTCAAGTAAGGTAGTTAGTTAATTGATTATTGCATTTAATACCTTTACGCTCAAATACTTTCTGATTTAAGCATCAAAGTACCTTCTACAGGTAGCATCTGAACGGATTCCATCAAATAAGAGATCTAAAAGATCAAACAGACAAAGAACAAATCAATTATTTAGAAGTTATACAGGAATCATAAGTAATTAATTGTCTCTTTAAAAACAATACGATTTAAGTGCATAATTTTTATTGTATTATATATTTTAATAATAATAGCAATAATAACCACAAAAATTAATAAATGTGGGACAAATTTAATGAATTAGACATATCCAATTCCATGAGAAATTTTAGAAATTGTAAAGTGGAAGACAAGGAGAATATCAAAATCTAAGAGTTCAACTCATATACTTGAGTGGTGTTACTTTCCTTAAAAGTACCATAGTTCATAATGTAATATATACTAGTTTTT
>Ga0214542_1008400_pt1 | contig 17058 bp, 12 predicted proteins | sample CNSS1metaG_FD_160096 | JGI IMG/M metagenome (GOLD analysis project Ga0214542, IMG submission 160096) | Root nodule microbial communities from cowpea collected in UCLA plant growth center, Los Angeles, California, USA - CNSS1 | ecosystem: Host-associated > Plants > Roots > Nodule | place: USA... | reverse complement strand
TAAGACTTTGGCAAGTGTACCAAGTCGCGCAAGTAGTAACCGGTAAGACCGGGATATCGTTTCCCAAGAGACTCGTGTATACTAAATATTTGCGTAATTAGTGACTAATTTAAACTAATGAATAAATTCATAATTTGGGATTTTTGTATGAAATTAAATTTTGCCTAAATAATTAAATTTGAACTTGGATATTTGAAGACTCTAGAAAATGGTAAAGACTAGAAATGCAATGGATTGATAATGTTGGAGTTAGACTTCACCTACTTCACTCTCATATATATTAAACCATAAAACTCTTCTCCATTAATTACTAATGTCAACCCACAAGTCTACTCAAACTCTAATCCCTTAGTTGAATGAGCCTAGGTTCCCTTATTTAGAGTCAATTCCTTGAATCCCTAAATAAACAAACCCGCTTTACAAATTAGGGTTTAAGACAACTAATGGGTCAAGTTCCATTCCTAGATACAAGTTCCATTAGGTATCTTGTTCCAATTCTAGGTTTCAAGAGATATTTTCCAATACCTAATGACCCAAATATCATGCAATGAATGGGTAAAACAAAGCAAGCTTTAAATACATAAACAAAGATACTAGAAATCAATGGAAGAAGCATATATATATTCAAACCATTCGAAAATACATGAAAGTCCAGTGGCTACATCTAATCCCAACAAAAATGGGTTTAGCTCTCCATTGTTATAGAGAGCTCAAGCTTACAAAATGGAAAATGGAAGAGAAAGAGATACAAAGAGGAAGATGGAGCTGTTCCCACAAGCCCTATCACTCCTCCAAGCTCTCAAAATCGCGTTGCTCGAGCTCCAAAATGTCCAAGATGTGTTTCCCCTCGCGAAAACAAAAGAAAAAGAGCCAGGTGCCGCCAGGAGGTGGCCAGGTGCCACCAGGCGGTGACCAGCAGTGGCGCCTGGCTGGCGCTTGTCTGGCGCCTGGCTGGCGCTTGTCTGGCGCTTGACGCTGGCGACCTGTTGCGCCTAGCGCTGTCTCTGTGTCGCCGGGCGCTTCCTGTTGATATTTTTGCTCTTCTCCTTGCTATTCCGGGTCACTCATTTGTCTGGACTTTTGGAGCAAAGCTTCCAATCTACAAAAAGGACACAAAAATGGGGATTAGTGGTATATTTAGATCAATGTAACCCACAATGTATTTATTTACAAAAGTAAGGTAAAATTGAGGATTAAGTAGGTTAAAAGCTTTGGAAGAGTAGATTTTGCTAATGAAATATAGCTTGGATAATGGTAAAAATTAACATTATCAAATGTCTTTCAAAATCCAAAGCAATTAATTGGAACAAAAACAAATATTTCTACAAATCAAATGTAGAAATACTCAATTTTTAAAATGAATAACACACAAACACGAATAGTAAAAGATTTTTCAAAATTTTATTTTTATGACAGAAAATAAAATAAGATAGGAAATAAACAATTCAAACTAAATGACACGATCTTTACCAAAAAGAAGATGATCTTTTCTAACTTTAGGTTTCTTCTGTAAAATAAACAATTAAACAATAATTAACGCGGAATAAGATAAAGATGGAATGTTCCACAGTCTAGCATAGAGATGGAATGTGCCACAATCTAGCAAAGATCCCTTTGTGATAAGAAACAAAGGGTAGACACCATAATCAAATATAGATAAGTTAAGATGCCACACCAGGCTTCAGTTATGGAGCATGGATTTTTTAAATCCATTCATCACCTATAAATAGGTCCTTAAATCCTCTTGCAAAATACAACCTTTTCTCATCTCTTCTTTTCTTATCTTCTTTCTTTTCTCTTTGCTCTTATATACTGGTTATACCTACTTCTAAGAGTTATCTTGCTAGTTTTTTAGATCCTCAGAAATTCTGAGAAGTTCCTATTGTCCTAGGAGATTTGCGCATACACTGCATATAAATCCTTAAGGGTAGTGTTTTTACACACCTTAGGAAATCCTTTTCATTTATGTTCTATGTACTATTATTCAACATAATCTAAAGTTTTAATCCAAGAACCAAGAAAACCCTCTCTTAAAGAAACAATTTGATTTAATATTGAAGTGATTACAAAAGTTTTGAAAATGTGAATAAATAGACTCTCCTAGGATTCTAAAGATAGGCCTAACAATAAAAGTCTAACAACCAACTTAAGAAAATAAAATAGAATTTAAAAACATGCCTTGTCGCCCAACGAGCATTTACTTAATGACAATTACAATTCCAAAATTGTTTGCCCAGCGAATTTACAAGTCCAATTTCATTCTAAAAGTGAACTATAAGTTATGATCTTCATGTTCTAGGGTTTTTCAGCTTCTTATATGATCATGAGTCTTAAAGATATTTGTTTTTCCATCCTTTGACTTCTTGACCTTGTCATAAGACCTTTGAATTGTTATGATTCCTCTTCAAGTTCTTCTTGTATGAGTTCCATGGATAGTCGTCTTCTATTAGGTTGGTGTGAATCCACCACAAGTAGAGTCGCATGCCCTCACTACGTCCATTAATTACACACTCTTTCATTTGATGTTATTGTGTACACCCTAAGGAGGTTTAGAAAACTCAGTTGCAAGCAAAAGCACCACCACCACAAACAACATTCCCTTCAATGTCATAGGACATGCAACAACTCATGACAGTCATTCAAGTCAATCAAATGGTCATTGCTACTAATAAGAGGGGGCTAACCATGTACGTGGATTCTCTTTACATATGTGATGGTCATGTGCAACAATATTGTAGGGAAGGTTGTGGGTTCGATCTCTCATATCTAACAATTTGGAGAAATAAAATTGGTTTGGTGGGGTTTAGAAAGGAAGGTGGGAGAGGTTGTGGGTTCAACTCCCCCTATTAAAAAGATTTAACAACTAAAAATCACCGATAAAAAAATGTGCAACAATATTATCTTGCTTGACTAACAAGTTTTTTGCAACAACTTAGAAATGAATCTTTAAATTTTTTGGGAACTTATATAATGATGATGTGACCCATAACACAAATTAAGTTTCTATAACTTTTTTTTCTAGATTTCTCGGTTTATGTTTTTTTAATTGTTCTTTTATATTCATTTCAAAGTAACTATTTTATAATTTTAAGTTTTATGTGCATCTTTTCTTGTATTCGAAATAATATGTCATAAGCTAAAACTAATTATTGAAAGCATCTAACATATATTATTTCATTAAAATTAATCGTTTAAACTTAATTAAATATGTATTTAAACATTGATTAAGTACACATTTATATTTGTTTAAGTAACAATAATTTAATTATTTGTTTGACATGGTATCCAACTTTATGTTCGTTTAAGTGCTGAAAATTTAACTAACTTCTTGACATGGTCTTCTAGCTTCAAAAGTTACGTACTCTTGCATAAGTGACTCTTATTTAAGGGGGTAATTGGACGCTTAAGCGACATCACTTAGAGCGACAATACCATCGCATGAGGTGAACGTTACTTCCATTAATGCTTAAAGTGGACATCAAAATACTTAAAAGACTATTGTTTTTGTGACAATTTTTGTGACAAACTTTTTGTGACACTTTGCTATGCAATCGAAAAAATTATAACTCATTCCTTTCGCACATTTTGTGATGACATATATGTCGCACTAATAACTATTTCTTTACAACTTATATAATATAGGATTTAGGGACACCGTGTACTCGTCATAAAGTTCGTCTTGTAAATTTACAAAATAGACTTCATCTCCAAAAATAATATTTGTCATTGAATTTGCCATTTTTTGTTACGACCTCTTCCATTCCACATAATGTCATCACACAAAAATGTTTTTTTATGATGAGTAGAAAAACTTTCAACCAACATTAACTGAGATTTGTTTTACTAATATCGATTGGGATATTGATGTCATCATAAATATTTGTGATCAACATCATCAGAAAAGTTGAAATACATCAAGAAAAAGTTGTATCAATGCGAGTTGAATTTTCTTTTTCCAAACTTTGGCAAAAAGATAACATGAAACAAAATCAACTAAACTTGATTATCAAAACTCTTTTTTTTTAATTATTAATAAGTATTTGATATTTAAATAGTTTTTTATATGGTAATAAATGAAATACTTTATCTTAAAAAATTAAAATTTAATAAATTTGAATTGCTTTATTCAAGAAAAACATTTTAAAAACTTAAATAATTAAAAATAAAATCAATTTAAATTTAATATATTTAAATTTCTCTCTATAAATTTTCGTATCAAACGTAAGGTTAGGATAGTGTTGACAGATGATTTTTAAAAGCTTTGGATCGGAGATTCATCCTAGCAAGGCACACCTCATTATAAATCTAGTTTTTTTTAACTCTTCCATGTCTTTGACTGAAATGTAACACGAATGGTGTTGCAAAACATGCTCTGGGCAGCTAGTGGCAGATGCACTATTATTAGAGAGTACATGGCTTTTATAATATAGGTTGTTTATCCTCATTTATTCTTGTGTAATGTGCTATATATGTTGGAATAAACTATGGACAAAATGTGATTTAGAGTTGCTTATTTTAGTTCATTTTTATTTCATGACATAGCAATTAACTATACTAAGATATGAATTTATATTTCACCTATCTAACAAACTTGTTAATTATGGTTTAGGTCTCATAGTCAGAATGTATCATATAGTTTCTTTATCCAAAGTTTTTTAGATATAAATTTGATTTGTTTTCTTATAGATTTGTGGATTTAGTTTGACTCCCCTTTATTTTATAGTTTTTATTTTACTTTTTTTATAACATGTGTTCTAGTGTTTGATGTTGTTTGATATGTCAACCAGTGTTGTTTAATATCAGCCACGGTACCGATATGGCGGAAACCGGTAGCGATTTTCTGGCCAGCCGCCATAACAAGGCGGGGGCGAATCAAAATTTTTGTGGCGGCTCATGGCGACCGTTTTACGCGTGGCGGGTGATGGTGATGGAGCACTTGTGGTAAAAATCTCAGACAACAACAGGAGAAGAGAATAGAAGAGAAGAAAGAAAGAGAAGAGAAGAAAGAAGGAGAAAAGGAGAAAGAGAGTTGTGCGACGTGTTGGTTGGAGGAAGAAGGAGAAGATAACAAAACCTAAACCTAATTGGTCTGATACATTTGAAATTGGACATGGCCCACTTCCCCCAACCTCCAAATTTCTTCATTTCACCCTCATGTCAGCCATTTAATATTCAGCCACGTCCAAATTTCTTCATTTCACCCTCAGTTCAGCCATTTAATATTCAGCCACTTAACATTGCAGAAATTTCTTCTCTTATTATTTTACTTTTCTACCCTAATACAAAAACCTCTACTCTTATTATTTTACTTTTCTACCCTAATTTTAGTTCCTTTTCTCCTATTATTTTACTTTTTTACCCTAATTTCAGTTACCATTTTTATTCTTTAAAACTTAAGTCTGGCCCATTAAACACATATTTAACCTAGCCTATCCGCAAAAATTTCTTCATTCTCCATTATTTTATTTAATTCAAAACAAAAAATTTCTAAAGCTTCCCTATCGGCCACTGTCACCCGTTGCCACCAGTTGCCACCTGCCATCAACCGCCACCGTCGTCGGCCGCCACTGCGACGTTTGTTTTTTTTTTAATTTTTTAATTTATCTTTTCTATATTTCTAATTTCACTATAAATATTTTGTAAAAAATATACCTATTTTTCAGTAATAATAATGGCCAATGATAATGATCCTTCAAGAACATACCATAGGAGTGACCTGGGATGGAAACATTGTCATCCGATAGATGAATAAAATTTAAATACAACTATTTGCAATTATTGTGGGAAAGTTATGAAAGGAGGAGTTACTAGAGCAAAAGAACATTTCATGGCAAAGAAGGACAATGTTGTTGCTTGCACCAAGACTCCGAAAAATGTGAGAAAAGAACTTTGAAAATTATACAAAGAAAAAGCAGACAGCTCCTCCGTCAATCCTAGATATACTGCAACCAATGATAACCATAAGAGTGAAGATGAGGTTGAAATTTCCACGACTAGTAATGATAAAGGGAGAAATAACGGTGGAAGAAAAGGACCACTGGATATGTTTTGTAGAAATCCAACTACTGCAATAGAGAAGAGAAAAAAGGAAAAATTAAGGCAAGCTAACATCAAACAAGCATGTGACAAAAATTTAAAGGCCTCGGTTCATCAATATATTGCTCGATTTTGGTACCAAGCAGGCTTGTCATTCAACCTTGTGAAGTTGAAAAGTTTTCAAAATATGATTGATGCCATAGGTGCTTATGGACCTAATTTACCCGCTCCTAGTTATCATGAAATCAAAGTTCCACTTCTCAACAAGGAAGTTGAGTATATGGAAAAGTTTTTGCAAGATCATAAATTGCAATGGAGCAAACATGGTTGTTCTATTATGTCAGATGCATGGACTAATCGAAAGCAATGATGCTTAATTAACTTTTTGGTAAGCTCCCCTGCAGGGACAATGATTGTCAAGTCCATTGATGGTTCAAACTTTGTGAAGACAGGAGAAAAACTATTTGAGATGCTTGATTCCCTTATGGAGGAGATTGGGGAAGAAAACGTTGTTCAAGTTATAACAGATAATGGGAGCAATTATGTGTTGGCTGGTAAGTTGTTAGAAGAGAAAAGATCTCATCTTTATTGGAATCCTTGTGTTGCCCATTGTTAGATTTGATGCTTGAAGACATTGGAAAGCTTCCTTTGATAAAGAAGACAATTCAAAGAGGAGTTAGTCTTGTTGGCTTTATCTATAGTCATTCTAGTACCTTGAGTTTGTTGAGACAATTTACAAATAAGAGGGAATTAGTAAGACATGTCATTACAAGGTTTGCTACCTCTTATTTATCATTACAAAGGTTGCATCAAGAGAAGGAAAATTTGAGAAAAATGTTCACCTCTGATGAATGGAGCAATAACAAGCTATCTAAGGAAGCCAAGGGGAGGGAGGCTACAAAAATTGTTCTTATGCCTTCATTTTGGAATCAAGTAGTATTTACTTTCAAAGTCATGGCTCCTCTTGTTCATGTGCTTCGTCTAGTGGATGGGGAAAGTAAAGCAACTATGGGTTATATATATGAAGCAATGGAGAAAGCCAAGGAAATAATAATGAAGTCATTCAACAACGATGAAAATACAATGATGTATTTACAATCATTGATAACACATGGACATGTCAACTTCATTGCCCCTTGCATGTTGCTGGTCACTTTTTGAACCCAGAGTTCTTTTATTCCAACCCAGACATGGAATATGATTTAGAAGTTACAAATGGATTATATGATTGCATCAGGAGGTTGGTGTCAATTAAAGATGTGCAGCAAAATTTTTTAACTGAGTTGCCTCTTTATAAGAGTGCAAATGGACTCTTTGGTGATGATTTTGCCAAAGAATCAAGGAAAACCACAGCCCCAGGTGAAACACTTAAACACTTTTTAAATTGTGCTAAGATATAATGGTTACATTCTAAGCTACTTTCGTTGCTTGTGTAGCTCAATGGTGGAAGAATTATGGGCATGCAGCTCCCAACTTACTAAAGCTAGCAATCAAGATTTTAAGCTTGACGTGTAGTTCATCGAGATGTGAGCGCAATTGGAGTGTTTTTGAGCAAGTAATAAGACATGACTCATTTCATTCACTAGTAAAAAATATGTATATTAGATCGGTTCTGAAGCACATGTTACATTGGTTCTACAACCGATCTAATATACACCGATGTAATATGTCAAAGACATATTAGATCGGTTCTGCAAAAAACGATCTAATATCCAAAAAAACATTTTCGAAACATCAGCGGTGTTCATCAACATCCGTTTCCAAATCTTCACTGTCCTTGCCTTTGATCTTGGTTCCCAAATACACTTCAGATTCATCAAGAAAAGATATGCAAAGAATAATAGTGGCATCATTGGGAAGAAGACTCTACAAATATAACAAGAAAGAAACAAAAAAAAAAGCAAAAAAACTCAAATCAAGAACGAAAGAGATAGAACGATTTTTGGTTGTGGTTCTGCGGAAGGAGTGAAGCTAGATTTAATACCTGGGCTAAAGGAGGTCAAGTGGAGCTTCAAAAATGGAAGAAGAAGAGATGAAAACGACAGTTGGACGCGACAATGGCAACGGAAAGCTTCGTATCCAAAACCCTAAGAGCGGCGACCATGGTGGCGAAAATGAGAATGAGAGTGCCTGGGAGAGAAAAAAAGAAGTGGGGGCGTAAAGGAAGAACATGAAAAAAAGGGTTTTCGTGTAATGATATTAGATCGGTTGTTTATTTAATCGATCTAATAGTTACATATTAGATCGGTTCTCCTTGCAACCGATATAATATGTAAATATTAGATCAGTTAAATAAACAACAGATCTGATATACTTCCTTTTATTTACAAAATTGCCACCACATTTTGTTTTAGATCGGTTCCCTTACAACCGGTTTAATATTTTGTTCTAATATGTCTATTTTGCACTAGTGATTATTATATTAGTTTGTAAGTTGTATAAGGAAATTAATTTACATATTACTTATTCACATTGCAGATTCATTCAAAGAAAAGAAATAGACTGGACCACAAAAGGTTGCATGATTTGGTTTACATAAAGTATAATTAACAACTTGCTCAAAGATACACTATTAGGGATGAAATAGACCCTATTCTATTGAATGACATTGATGAGTGTAATGAGTGATTAGTGGGAAAAGAGTATGATGATAACGATAATGAAGAGGGAGGTAATGATTTGGTTTTTCATGATGATCGCACTCTTAATTGGGTAACTGTTTATGAAGCTTCAGGTATTGAAGAACCAGTAGTTTATACAAGGAGACAAATAACTAATAAAAGAAAGCAACCATCAAGTGATGGTATTGTTATTGGATCTTCCCATGCTTCTAAGAAAGGTTCAAGTGCAACTCCAACTCCAACTCCAACACAACCTAAGAAGGGTAAAAGAGAGGACTCAAATTCAAGTTCAAAATGAATTGCATGATAGCTTTGACTCCGAGTTTGAAAGATTACTTAACTTTGACAAGAGTCTCTCAGAAGAGGAAGAGGAGGAGGGATATGCCCCATTGGATGATGACATTGAAGACAATTATGTTGGAGTTGAAGAAGAATATGATGATTAGAAAGAAACTTAATACATACATTTAATGATTTGTTGCTATTTTATGTTTTGAACTTTAAATTTGTAGTGTTTTGAATGATGTTATTATTAATTGGATTTTTATACATAATATCATTACTTTTTCATTAAAATTATATGTGGTGGTATTATATTTTTTTACCGCAATACTTTTACCATAACCCGTTATGGTTTCCATTATAACTTTATAAGGGTTTTTGGAGTCGCCAATATTTTTCGTTATCCAATATTAATAATAACACTGATGTAAACATATTTAGGATAATCTAATTGTGTAAACATATTTAGGATGATCTAATTAAACAATTACACTTCTATTTTAGAAAAAAAAATGAATTTATTGGAATCGAAAAGGACTGAAAAAGATACCTCTGAAACGTAAATAAATTCAAATATATTTAGTTCTCAATTTGATTCAATAACACCCATGAAAAGACCAGTATTAGTATAGTTTAATGAATGGCCATATGGTACTGGTTATCCATCATTGAAGGGTCACTGATTTTGTGTGGAAGGATACTAGAAAGATCTAATCACGTTTTTGCATTTAGATATGTTATGAATAAATTATTCAGCAACAAGGACTGAACTCGTACATATCCATTTAAGTGAGAAGTGGCTCTAATAATGAGTGGTTTATTTACAATGCATATAAAACTCATAAAGTGTTCCCATGTTCCATTAGTTTTGTGGTTTAGAAAGTTCAAAAACCACAAAATGTGCTCCATTTTGAAGTCGGTGTTACGCGCATAGTGCCACCTTACCAAATTTTCCAAGCACAAGTTCTTGGTGGGCTTGACCTCTTTCCGAGTGCGAAATGTGCACCAAACCTTCTGACTAACCCACCAGCCACTATCAAGAAAACAAAAACATGCAAATCATTTCATCATGCGACCAAAGAAAAATTCATCCACACCACTATAAATCACTAACCAATACAAAAACAGTTCAATCGTGACCTTCCCTTCCCTCAGAAATCAAAAGCATGATTTTACCTAAGCAATCTTCAGTTTCAACACTTCGCACCTTAACATTTTTTCTTTGCCTTCTCTTAGTAGGTTGCCAAATCCTTGAAACCCCATCACCACTATCGGATTCAATCCCACTAATCCCTGACCTTTTAAACTTCATAGACCAAAGACTCGCTCTGGTCTTCCCCATTATTCAAGCCTTCAAGAACACAATAACCTCAGATCCTTTGGGAATAACAGCAACATGGGTTGGTTCAGATATATGCAACTACACAGGCTTCTACTGTGACAACCCACCAGATAACCTCACTGCCACAACCATTGCCTCAATTGATTTCAATGGCTTTCAACTCACTGCTCCAACACTTGATGGCTTCATCGATCAACTCCCTGACCTCGCTCTTTTCCATGCGAACAGTAACAAATTTTCTGGCACCATATCGCCAAAAATAGCCGGACTCAAGTTCCTATACGAACTTGATTTAAGTAACAACTTGTTCTCCGGGTTATTCCCCACATCGGTCATCAACATCCCCACCTTATCCTTTTTGGACATTAGGTACAACTCTTTCACCGGCACGGTGCCCCCACAGATCTTCATGCAGACATTGGATGTTCTTTTCCTCAACAACAACAATTTCATGCTCACACTACCCAACAACCTAGGAGACACACCCGTCGTTTATCTCACTTTGGCCAACAACAAATTCACCGGGCCCATTCCCCGCAGCATTAGAAAAGCCTCGTCCACGTTGATCCAAGTGCTGCTTTTGAACAACCTTTTAACGGGTTGTCTTCCCTACGACATCGGGTTCTTGGGAAACGTGACGTTGTTCGATGCTGGTGGGAACCTCTTAACTGGGCCAATACCTTGGTCCTTTGGGTGCTTGAAGAAAGTGGAGCAGCTGAACCTTGCAAGGAACCTTTTGTATGGACAGGTTCCGGAAGTGGTGTGTGCGTTGGGGAATTTGGCGAATCTTTCATTGTCTTACAATTATTTTACGAAGGTGGGACCTTTGTGCAAGGGGCTGATTCAAAGAGGGGTTCTTGATGTGAGGAAAAACTGTATTATTGGTCTTCCGGATCAGAGATCAGCGAAGGAGTGCATGGCGTTTTTTTCGATTCCGAGGTCTTGTCCGAACCCTGCATCGTTTAATATCATACCGTGTCAAATTCATTTGACGAAACCACAAGAGACAACTAAGAGGCATTTGCTTTCATATTCTGCTCTTTCCAGAAATAGAGTGGTTTTGTAACTCAGGATTGTGTAGTGTTTTCTGAGGTATATACTTTGATTTGAATGCATACACAGAATGTAATGGGATGAAGTAAGTTACATTTATAATAAATTTTGACAACATTTTCGTTTTTATCATATAACTCGGCTCTCATCATACTTTTTTTCTTCTGCTAACTTGAAAAAGTGAAAGAGTTCTGAAAACTAGTGTGGAGGGTTTCTGGTGAAGTATATTTACATTTATATAATAAATCTTATATATCGTTTTCTAAGAATAGATTGGAACTATAGATTGTAACTTTGTTGTTAATTGGTTTCTGTCTTTTGTAGTATTTCAACTTGACCTGGAAATCTAAATATTTGAATTTGTCCAACGATTTGATTTGATTCTAAGTGATGAAGTGTATGTTTGAGACTATAGAATCAAAGTTCTTTTTTAAAATAATTAATATTTCATTTTTATATAATAATAATGTTTAATTTTCGGTTGATATCTAACTGAGCCAAAATCTCAACAAAATATGTCACGAAGACATATGTTCGAATTTATTTTGTAGTTGAATTTAATTATTGGAGTATTAACTTTATAATTAATTTCCAGTAAGCCTAGAATTCGTGTAGCATTCTTTTTACTTTACCTAACTTATAATCGAGTTCCGAATTAGTTTCTCTTCAGTTTTTACAGTTGCAATTGTCTTGTGAAGTGATGTTTCTAGATAAACTTAATTCACTGCTGAATTTTCGAGTAATGATAGAAGAGTGCAACATAAAGTTGATTGAGAAGTAAAGGGAAACACCCTAATGCATATGAAAGAACTTTAAAAGTACTTAGTAGAAATTTAAAAGAAAAGGTATTTCAAATTAAAAGTGTAAAAAAAAATGAATGTAAACAATTCAAGAAAATTAAACGCGACTTAAAAATATGTTTAAATGGAAGAGAAAAAGTGAAATTGGCAGAAATATAAAGTTCTTTTTTTTGCTTGTTTAAATTTGATTGGAAACAAGTTATATTTTGAAGCAACATGTGTTGTGTTACTATTTGAGGTTAAGTTGACCATAATAATCGAAACCGTTTTAACCCTCATTAGCCATCTTTAAGCACTTGGCAGCTTAAATGCATAGAAAACATGACATGTGTTCATCCTTTAACGTGGGTACCCAACCTTAACCCCTCCAGAATGATTTCTTTTTCTTTCTTTTCTCATTTTTTTAAGCAAAAGTTTGGGCGTGCAAAAGTTCATCAAAATCAATAAAGAAAAATCATAATGATAATCTACTAAAACTCATCATAAATTAAATAACTAATATAAGTCAAACAAAACAATATTAGTCCATTTTTATTTATAATAAACTCCAAATCTATAAAGAAAGGATGTTTTCACTACAAACCAAAATATAGTCCATCCGTCGTTTTACACAAGAATTACTCTTCTTATAGGTACGAGAGAATGGAAGAGCATAATTGAGCGCAAAGATATATTATGATTTAATTAATAGTTGTATCTCTATATTTAAATTTATGATCTTTATATATAAAAGAATATTTTTATTATTATTTTCTCAATTGAGCCTTAATATTCATTAAAGAGGGAAAGGTGGTGGGAGGGGTGAGAGGTGGAGGGATACAGAGGAAAGTGGTGAGAGAAAAAAAAATGAAAAACAACCAAAAGACGTTTAGAAAATGAACAAACTTTTAACTTCTGACACTTTTAAATAGTGTTAACATCATAAATTGATTATATTTAATAAATATTAGGACTCTGAACTGAAGTCTATAAGGAAGCGGTTCCATTTTTGCAATTTCGTCCAACTATATTGCCCCGGGTCTCTATAAATCAGTGTAGTAAATGGACTTTTGGCCCCGGTTACAACTGAACCAAAGCATATAAGACAGCATCAGCTTTCAAATTTTCAAAAATGGCTTTTGGCCTCAAGTCTTTAAGGACCGAGGCAATAAATGGGCTTTTGGCCTCAGTTATTAACTGAACCGAGGTCATAAAGGCAACATCAACTTTCAAATTTTCCAAAATGCCACCAGCATCAGGCTTTTGGCCTCGGGTCTTTAAGAACCGAGGCAATAAATGGGCTTTTGGCCTCGGTTATTAACTGAACCGAGGCCATAAAGTCTGTTAAAGCCCTAATCACTAATCACTATTCATCGTCTCCCCAACTCTCTTTTCTCTATGCGAATTTCTCTCTCTCTCGAGGACGACGACCTCTGCTTCTGCGAACTCCTTTGCGGCCACTGCTTCGGTTTGCGACCTCCTTCTTCTTCATTCATGGCAGCAGCTTCAGTGAGGGTAGTGACCGGCGACATCTACTTTGCAACATGGTGGTTCGTCGGGGCGGCCTGGTTTCGCAATGCAGACAACCTCTGGTTTGGGTTTTGCAGGTCTCGCTTTGTGTTACAGCTTCTGATTCTAGTTTCATCTACAGGTAAAGGATTCGTAGCGGTGGTTGCATCTTCTCGTGACGGTGGAAGCGACAGTGGCTCAGGCGCGATGTGTAGTGTTCTTCACACGAGAGTTTCACACCTACATTTCGCTGGTTTTGGTTTTCTGCAGGTGGTGCACATTGTTCCTGACGATTTTGGTTGTGTGTTTACGGTGGTCGCCAATATGGTTGCCACTGATTTCGACGGTGGTGTCACAGTGACGAAAGGAACAGGTGGGACTATGTTGCTCTATGGCTTCGGTTCTAGAGACCCGAGGTAGAAAAATGAATCTATGGCTTCAGTTCTAGAGACTCAAGGCCAAAAGCCACCCCTTTTGGCCTCGCCCCAATATGCCTTGGTTTTGGAACTGAGGTAGAATACAAAAAACAACCAGAGCTAAAAACCCTTATTGCACTAGTGCTAATGTTTAAGGGTTGCCCCAATCTAACGGGCCTAATGGTTGGCCCATAAGGCGTACAAGGCCCATAAGGCAGCCAAACCCCTTCCATTCTTGTCATTCTTGCAAAACAGTGCTTGCTTACTCCTCTTTTCTCTCCACAGAGGTTCTGCTAGGGTTTAGTCCTTAGTCCAGCTCAAGCCAGCTCAACCCCTACTCTACTTCACGTAAGTTAACTCTCAGCTCATTCTAGTTCCTTTCTAAATCCCCTTTTCGTACTTCCGCTAGAGGTCCACTGTGGTAACCTCGTTTTCTATGTGCCATTGTTCTAGTTCGTAAAATCTGCTCCTGGAGCTACTAGGTTCATTGGCGTAAGGCTCAAAGTCTGGTATTAGCCCCTTTCCAAGTAAAGGAAGTTAGGGTTTCGTGTTTTAAATCATGTTTAGCTTGTTCTTGTTGTTTTTTGTGTTTTAACATGCTTGGGTGAAGTTCTGATGGTATGAATGTGAATTGTGTGATTAATATGATTAAATGGCTGAACTGAGCATGCGCGAATAGTGGAGGGTTTTGGTCTTCTCGCCCAAGCGAGCGTGTCTCGCCTAGGCGAGATTAATAGTGACTCGCCCAAGATGTTTGCGCGAGCTGTTACTCAAGCGAGTAGCTCCTGTTTTAAGCAAGAGTCCATCTCGCTCAGGCGAGGAGGTCTCGCCTAAGCGAGAGAACGCGGAGGCTATTGTTCCCCTCTTTTAAGCCCTCACCTAGGCAAAAGGGGCTCGCTTGAGCGAGAGAAGCCTCTCGCCTGAGCGAGACCTCTCGGCCTGAGCGAGAGTTAGGCGAGATAGTCCTTGGGTCTTGTTTCTTTCTTTGTTTTTGGGTGTTTGATACATGTTTGGTTGGATTGCTATGTTAAAGCATGAGATGAATGAATATGCATGAGTAAGAGGATTTGTGAGTTGTGGATGATGAGCATGGCATGATCTTGGCATGTAATGAGTATGAAATGGTTAGTTATAAAAGTGACATGGAATTGGTATGAGCATGAATGTGATACTGATTAATGGATTATGTTATTGGTATGGTTAGGACGTAATTCCACGACGGTGTCGTAGTGGTGCCTCATTGGTTAGGGCGTAATTCCATGAGCCTCTAGGTGAGACTTCATGGTGGTGCCTCAGTTGGTCGGGATGTAATTCCATGACCCTTGTTAGTGGGAGTTCATGGTGGTGCCCCATCTATATAATTTAGTAAGGATTCAAGGTAAGGTTGCATCCTAACACTCTAAAGAGTCAGTTAGTCTCACATAAAGCGTACTGACTCTAGTGGTGAGAGTAGCATGAGGCCTGAAACTCATTAAGGGCTAACCTTATGTGTGGGGGATGAAACATTATAACACTTATCTCGGTAGAGCAGGGAAGTCCACCACAAGTGCAAGCATCCGTTGAATCCGACTAATTATATGTATCTAGATGAGTCGTGTTTGAGTCTTAGTGTATTGTTTGCAAGTCATAACATGATTAGTTGGCTTATGCATCTTGAACTATAAAATTGTATGTAACTGTATGATAAATCACTTTCTGCTCTAACTTACCCTTTTGTTTGTTGTATGTTCTGTCTGGTGTGGTTTTCCCTCTTTGTGATGATCATCAATTTATTGATGTGAGCAGATGCGGAACTCCCCGAGTCAACAGGAAAACGATGATTCCGCTCCTTAGCATCTCTGGGATGGACTCCAGTTTTCTTTTAGGGCTAAGGCCCATGTATTGTCTTACCTTGGGATTTATTTGATTTACTGCCAATCTCCTATTTCACTTTGTATCTAGCATCGTGGTGTGCCTTAAATCTTTTCTTGAATTTCTTTAGATATTAGTAATGAGTAAAGTTATACTCCATGACTTGTTTCTCGTTCTATCTGTGTAACATTTCATTTGAATTAAAGTTATTATTTAAATGGGGTGTTACATTATCTGATTTACAATGTAAGAAAACTTGGTATAATCTCTTAGTAAAAAAATTATGAATCCATTAAATAATTTGTAAATCTCATTCACGCTATAAGATATTTAAGAAATTTTACTTTAAAATTGAGTAAGAATGAATTGGTGAGCATTATATATAAAAAATATTACAAAATCTATTATTTTAAATTTTGGGTTAGAAATGATGCTAGATTTTTATTCTTTTTATGAATTCACTCATAACTTATTGTTATCAAATATTTATAATAGATATCCTTAAAAGATTGAATAATAATATTAGAGTTTTTAATTCTTCACCATAACCGATTTGAAAGAATAGATAATAAACTCTACTCTTATCTCATATGACATAAACCTAATAAAATATAATAACCAAAACTTCACTTATCTCATATGCAAATTTGTTCACAAGAAAATTCACTTTTTTAAATTATAAATTGCCGAGGGTTTGTGAGCACAACAATTTCATAAATATAATATGAACCAATAGGCATGAAAGAAAAATATAAAAGATAAACAAAATGAAGGAGTTTGTGTTCGACTATTTATTTGTGAACTAATAATATTAATACATTATTTAAAATAAATTCTTTAAAATCCACTATGAAGGTTCCAATCAATCGTAACACTTAACTAATTGACGGAATTAAAACTGAAGTTCTATTTCTTTTGGTTTAATTAATCGTATAGTACCCAATTTGGAGCTAGTGTGTCAAATAGGTACCCGGTTTTAAAAAAGTGTCAATTACATCCCAACTTTTGAAAATTGCTTCAATTAGGTCCCTTTCAGACAGAGTTGACTAACCGTTAGTCAACGTGCCACGTGTCAATCTGTGATTTTTTTGATTTTTTTTAAAAAAATTTTTTTTTTTTTTTAATTTTAATTTTTTTTAAAATTTTTTTAAAAAAAAAAAAAAATTCCC
>Ga0214542_1008398_pt1 | contig 17062 bp, 8 predicted proteins | sample CNSS1metaG_FD_160096 | JGI IMG/M metagenome (GOLD analysis project Ga0214542, IMG submission 160096) | Root nodule microbial communities from cowpea collected in UCLA plant growth center, Los Angeles, California, USA - CNSS1 | ecosystem: Host-associated > Plants > Roots > Nodule | place: USA... | reverse complement strand
TATATATATATATATATATAAGATATATATTACAATGTGCAGCATAAGAATCAATTGATAGCAGCAAAAAGTAAACAGAAGTGAAGAACTAGTGATGGGGGTTGTGATATTTTCATCCTTGTTGGTTCTCATAATTTGTGCAGAAACAAGCTTAGCTCAACTTACTCCTGATTTCTACAGAAAGACATGCCCCAATGTGGAACAGTTGGTTCGTTCTGCTGTGGAGTTGAAGTTTCACCAGACCTTTGTCACTGCCCCTGCTACTCTCAGACTCTTCTTCCATGATTGCTTTGTGAGGGTGTGTAACATTGCTACACACACACTTCTCTTTCATATTCTCTAACACTTTTTGTCATTAAACTGAAATTTGTTGGAAATGACTTTAGTTTGGTGGTTACGTTTGTTGAAAATTCAAGTGTGAGTTTAAGTCTTATTTTAGACAGAAATAAGAAAGTTAAGCATCATATAAAGGTGAAAACTCATAAACTCACTGTCTTAAGGTTTTGGGTAGAGAGCGGTATCAATCTTTCGTGTGATCTAGGTTGATGTGTTATATGTGTTGTATCTCTTTCGTGATCCTTTCTCGCAAAACCCAACAATGTTTAGGAATAGGATCCATCAAAATTGGTGGTTTGGTTCTTAATATATCAGCCTTACTATACTTAGAGTGTTCCAAAAAAGTGTGGCTAGCATTATGATATTAGCTCATCACATTAACTATAGTATTGCTTTTTGAGTTCAAATAACATCTTATATGCTCCTTTTTGCATTGACTTTAGATATGAGAGAGTGAGTAGAAAATTTGATATTGACTCTTAAAAACATAACTAAATTACAGTGAACAAGTACAAATCTTATTTGACAAGATGCTTTAGAAAGTTGAGTTAGATTAAACATGAAAAATGCAAGAGCAGTTTATATAGCAAGTGCATTTATCATATTCATTCATTGTTCAATGATTTTCAGCTTCATTCCTGCACAGGGTTGTGATGGTTCCATTTTGCTTGCATCTCCAAATAACAAGGCAGAGAAAGATCACCCTGATGACATTTCTTTAGCTGGGGATGGTTTTGACACTGTGGCTAAAGCCAAGGCAGCTGTTGATAGTGTCCCTCAGTGCAGAAACAGAGTCTCTTGTGCTGATATACTTGCTCTGGCTACCAGAGATGTCATAAATTTGGTATATAATTTTCACATTACTTTTCTACTTTCAAGTTACACATCAAATTCTTCTGTTTCTTTCTATGTTCTACCTCTTCATGCCAAACATTTTCAACTGTGCTAACTTCTCATCACACTATCTTACAATCCTTTAGGCTGGGGGACCGTTTTATAGAGTTGAATTGGGAAGGCGTGATGGGAGAATATCCACTATTGCCAGTGTTCAACGTCGTCTTCCTCATCCTCATTTCAATTTAGATCAGCTAAATTCCATGTTTGCCTCTAATGGCCTCACCCAAACTGATATGATTGCCTTATCAGGTAACTTCAACACATTCATAAGGTTCTGTTTTTAAGAGGTGGACTTTAAGTTTAACTCAATCCTACAAAACTGACTTATAATATGAGGTTTGAACTTATTTATATACTGTAAATTCGTTTTATTTTTAGTCGACGTGAGTCTTCAAGACATTTTCTCATGTTGAGACTTATATCTTGCGTGTGAGACTAAATATTAATAGATGGTCAGATAAAGGGTGACACGATAGGTCTAATAAACAACAAATCTCGTTAGAATAGATTTCGGATGTTTCTGATACCATTGGATAGACTTTTATACACATATTCAGTGATGAATTATCATTTTTCTGTCTAAGAAGCTTGAAAATGATGTGTTGTTTGTTTGTGTCAGGTGCACATACAATTGGATTCTCTCATTGTGGTCACTTCTCAAAACGGATCTACAATTTCAGCCCCAGAGAACCAATTGACCCAACACTAAACTTACAATATGCCTTCCAACTTAGAGAGGCATGCCCTCTGAGAGTGGATTCTAGAATTGCCATAAACATGGACCCTGTCACACCCCAAAAGTTTGATAACCAATACTTCAAGAATCTTCAGCAAGGAAAGGGTCTATTCACTTCTGATCAGGTTCTGGCTACAGATGAAAGATCAAAGGGCACAGTCAACTTATTTGCATCAAGTCAACTAGCTTTTAACAATGCTTTTGTTGAAGCTATCACTAAGATGGGAAGAATAGGTGTTATGACAGGAAGACAAGGGGAAATAAGGCTTGATTGTTTCAGGGTGAACTGAGAAAGTGAAATCATGGTATGCTTTGTAGAAAAATGTTTGTAAGATGATTAAGAAAAGTGAGAGTAAGAATTGAAAAAAATATGAAGCAATATGTGAAAGTACTAGTGAGTAACATTATTCACTTTCTTTAGGGTAAATGTCTTGATGTATAGCCTCTAAATATAAAAAGTAAGTGTTGATTCTTGCTTAGTATAATTTAATGATAAGATATCCTATGATTTAGTGTTAAATTAGTTTTGAAAATTAAATTTTAATTTTATGGAAGATATAATTGTTTACTTTTTTTCATATTCGAACATTAAATAAAGTTTTTGTTGAGTTCATCATTTATCTCTTTATTTTTTTTTCACATATGAATTTATATTTTGTATATTTTGGTAATTCCTAGTTGAATTAATAATAGAAGTTCTTCCTTCCTTTTAAGCTTACTTGGGAATTAAAGCAAAATGTTCTTATTAATAAAAGAAAAGAGACAAAAAAAATTATTACTCCAAAATAAAAAGGCATAAGCAAATTATCCGTTTATGGTAACATATTTTGGGAATCTTATCAATTTTTTTTAATTGATTATTTTAGTTTCATGTAAATTCATGTTATGCATCATTATGAAATTTATGAAATTTGACATCTCATTTTTGACACAATAAAATCTATTAATTATATGTTATAAAACATTATTAAAATATGATTGTGAAAAGTTAAATTAACTAATTTATAAGACTAAACACGAAAAACATGAGAAACCTTGAATTACATGTCAGAAGGAAAGACAAAAACTTGTGTCATCTCCCTTTAAGAGCTTAAAGTATTATTTGTTGATTCACAAAACCTTAACAAATCAAAGTGGAGTCACTTTCCATCCAAAGTAGTCAAAAATCCATCCTCTTGACATGCTCTAAAACATAAATAAACCACATAAATTCAACATAAATAAAAGTTTGCATTCCTAAAAAAGCTGAAAAACTACCAACTTATTATTTTGTGTCCTCTAAAAATACTAGCACATGTAATCAAATGAAGACAATCTAAAACTACACTATCAATATTCACTTTAAGCTAATTAGTAGATAGAACTTGCTAGATAATTTCTTTAAATTAAACCATTTTACTCTTCCTACTGTGAATATTTAAAAAAGATAATTTTCTTAAATGAAACCACCTTATTCTTTCTACTGTGAATATTAAACAAATTCAACACCAAAATACTAGAAACAACATTACATATATACTTTTTAAATTTATTTTCAATCATACACATCAATTTCTGAATTTGAAATATAGCAAATATAAAAGAAAAATCTACAATAATTCACATCCTCCAAATCACCTATATATATAACTACACTAAGTACGATCACCTTAATCACAATAAATAAAGAAATAGAATAATTATAAACTGATTAACCAAATACAATTACAAGTCCTGAAATGACCCTTATAACTAAATCCATCCAACCGAATTGACTATTCCTACCTTAATAACACTTGTCTTATGCAAAAATTGCTTAACTTATATATGAATAAAAAATATAGTTCGATTTTTTTTTTTCTTTCACCCATTGTCAAAAGAGTGAAACCAGAGATACTATCACTTAATGGAAATAAGTTAAAGAAGATTATCTCATTTAAAGATATAATTAAGTATACGAACAAAAGACTTTATGAGATTTGGCAAGTAAATTTGATTTATTAAATTAAAATAGAAATTACTATAATTTTTTTTGAAGTTTTTAAATCAAATCATTATTATTTATAAATCAATTTTCAAAGTTATTTGGTAGATCATACTAAACCATTTTGTGAACCTTAAATTTAATTAAGAAAAAAAAATATTTACAAGGAAAATATTCTACTATTGATGACAACATGTTACATGTCAACCCAACTATTATTCTACGTCCACAAACAATATGAGGTAGGACACTCAGAATGAACAACCATTTAGTTGGAACACAGAATGATTATTTCACTTATGAATTTTTGGGTCATGACGACATTATGGTATTGTAGAAGTTTACTATTTCCTTAATCATTATTTGAGAAATGTTTTTGGTTTCTTAAGATTTTCATTGATTTTGTTGACGAATCATATATATATATATATATATATATATATATATATATATATATATAATAACTGATTCATGATTTAACAATTGAAATAGATTCTCTAGCTATCTTCTGGGTAATAAAACATTTACTTCTCACTTAAACTAAAAAAATTAATTAAAATTTAGGTTTAATTAGTCGGATGATACCCACTTTTGTTTAAATGTGTCAGTTTGATATCTGTGTTTAAAAATGTGTCAATCGAATCCCAACTCTTGTCTTGAAGTAGTGTTTCAATCAGGTCCCTTTCAGACAAAAATTATTAAAATCGTTGCTGAAAATGACATAATTGAGGCATCTTTTTAAAAGTTGAGACTCAATTGATAAATTTTTAAAAGCGAGTACCAAACTGACACATCTAAACAAAAGTGAGTACCATTCGATTAATTAAACTTTAAAATTTACTAACAAGTAAATATTTATCATGCTTTGATTTAATAATAAATGATCAAATATAGTAAAACTGTTTTAACTCTTGTAATAATTTCTTTTAAATTCTAGTATTTAAGATGATTTTTGGCAGGTTATCAAAACAAAAAACATCTTAGATTTGTAAGGTTTTATGTTTCATATGATAAACACTTGGTAATTAAAGAAACCAATAAGTAAATAAATTAATATTCATACAATATTAACCCTATATATAACATCATCAACCAATATTTTAAGATGGAAAAAGCACGAGGCACATCGAAGCTAGCAAGTAAAGGTGATTTATGATTGAGCTCATTCATTATCATTTCAATGTATTGAAAATTAAAAGGTATGCATCCGTACACACTCACTTTAAGAACAACAACCCCACTTTAGAAGAAATTTTTTATATGGAAAAAAAAAATGACAAGAATTCGATAAAGAAGATTGGCTAAAAAATTGTTGGAGACACACTAGTATTTGGGTGTTGTCGTGTAGTTAGGCTTATGAAGGAAGCACACGAGTCCAAAGTGTAGCAGACAAGAAATTGCCTAACATTATCTTGTGTGTGATGAGGTCCCATCAATTTGCAAGTCTTCTGAATCTTTTGCTCAGAAAGGACTATATGGAGTTTTATATTCATCTCAAACAACTTGCACTCATAGTGTACACATGAATCAGTAACAACCCCATTACCACATAAAAGAAACAACTTCTGGGCACACAATAGTGAATGTTGTGACAACTTTTCTTTCGGCAAGGGACACAATCTGGAACCAAATTTTCAGTACTGCTCTACTATTTACACTTCTGACAGATATCACTTGGTTTTTTTTCACACAACTACAAATGTTTAAGTGTCAAGATTTTTGTGATTTTAAGAGGAGAACATACTACATGATGCTGGAAGACTGATTTTGTGATGAAATGTTACTTGTTAGTATTTTGTCAGTGGTGGAATTGAATCGATAATCTCTCTGAGAGTTCTTTTTAAACCCTTCAGATCAATCTTATAACTCTCAAATAGTGAAGTAGTTGAACTTGCGGTCTCTCTCATCTTTCCTTTCAATTTGTACCATTCAATTTTTACCACTAAGTCAATCTTGTATAGCTCCTGTGGAAAAGTGAGGTGTGATGTTGATAAACATTTTTGACATGTTGCAACTTGCCATGCATGTGATGCTCTTATAAGGTGGTGGTGCATTTTCTTTTGTTTTCATTCCAGAACAAGGTTCAGAATAACATCATTTTCAGAAACAGGAATTTGGGCCAAGAAGAACCTTAACCATTTTGATTTGATGTAGTGTTTTGACAATTGGCATTCCTTGTATGCTTAAATTCCCATGTAGTGGCAAGTAGTACTAGGTTATGCCTTTACAAGATAGGTTTGAAAATAATATGTTGGACAAGAAAGTAAATGAAGAAGCACATCAAACTCACTCTACCTATTTACAGAAAGGGACTCTCAGAAGTGGGAGTATATAAGTTATCCATTTATTGGAATAAAGTAAAAGAAAAAACTAATCTAGGAATCTGAACACATGAACCATAAAAATTCAGTGGTCCATGTAGAGTTGAGATGAAGGATCCATGATACAATATTCAAAGAGGTTAAACTCTCCTATTTAAGCTTTAAACCTTGAGAAAGCCAATGTGGCCCCTTTCTCTCTTGATCAAATGTCACACTTGAGCTGCTCATGGGTGTGGTGGGGTCACTGCAATCTCCCACCCTATCTGATTGGAAAGAGACAGAAGAATTTAGCTCTCTAGTTTTCCCGTTGGGTGAGTCTGAGCACCCTAATGGAAGCAGATAAGGTTTCTTACTGTTGTTGTTACTGTTATTATTGTTATTATTATTACTATTATTATTCTTAACTTGGCTTCCTCCTATGCTTAAAGTCAAATCCACTTCCATCTCTTCATCACACCCTTTGTTGCTTATTTTGCACCTCTCAAGTGCAGTGTAGGAGCTAGGTCCTGCTTCATTCTCTTCACACCCTCCAAAAATGTCTCTCTCACCAGGCCTTTGAAGGTCAAAAAAACCCCTTTGCCTCTTCATGCTCTCCCCAGAACAGCTTCCACTCCTCTCCTTTGAGCATAGCTCCTCTCTCAAACTTTGGACATGGAAATCAGCTCCATAAGAAATCAGTGCTGTAGCACTTTGCTGCTGCTGCTTCTGCTGTTGCTGAAGGAAATGAGAATGACTCATGTCTATGCCATTCATTGGACTCCAAAACTTCTTTTGTTTTGTTTCCTTTCTTAGGTCATCCATCAGCATCTTTTGCACACTGTATACCCTGTGTAGTTCTCTTACCTGCAAATTCCAAACACTCATCATTATTTGCCAACTAGTATTTCCTTCAAATCTCAGCATGCCATATTGTCCCTTGAGAATATCCTTGAGATGTGAGAGAGATTTCAACAAATTTTTGACAAAATAATGTTACATATGGTGTCTGTTAGGAATTGTGAACAACATACAATTATTAGGACTTGGGGAATAATTAAAATCTGGCCATGGATACAGTACAGATGTCACAGAATGCAAGACATCTTACATTGATTTTGACATCAGCATGGCCACGGTCAAAAGAATAATGATTGCACATTACTACCAATTTTTTTTCTACAGTGCTCTCTTAAGTCCAAAGATTAATAAAAGGTTAAAGTCTCTCATTCAGTTGGATTGAAATCACATGTCCCTCCTCTTCCCCATTTCACACCCCCCAATCAAAAAGTAGTAACACACGGTTAAAAAAGTAACACACTTGAAAGTTCTTGTTCCCCTTCACATGCCACTTTTTAATCGGGGTGAAAGAAAAGAGGGATATGTACTTTGGTTTCCGTTGTGTTGGGGCCTTGGAGTATTTGGTTTGAGAACTTTCTCTACAACATTTTAACTGAAGAAAATGTCACCTTATTCCATAAAATAGTGAAAAACAATGTGTGACATTAGTGTGTTGTTCTGACACATTCAATCAGGAATGAACATGAATTTAGAACCAAAGCAAGTGTTTTTTATCACCCTATGACATTTTCTTCATGCTGTATGTGTAACATTTCTGCTACAAATTGAATGACAACCTGAATTTTTTGTGATGTTAAGATGAGAAGATGAAGATCACAACATGGATGTGATACCTGCTGTTTGAAGATGTCCTCATGCATCTGCATGGTCTTTTTGATGGACTCTATGTTGTTTCTGTCAAGCATCCTATCCATGGGATCTTGCAATTTATTAATGCCAAGACTGAAATGGTTGTTGGTCACTCCTTTGTTCTGATAGTGCTCCCAGACATCCACACCACCCACAATGAAGTTGTTGCTGTCTACTGAGGATGCTAGAAGATTTCTCGAATATTCAATTTTAGTTCCCATGCCTGTAAAAAAATGATACTTTTTTAAGATTTTTGTCACCAAAACTTCTGTGCCTGGTGAGTACTGAGTAATGGCATCAACAATTGGAAAATTGCCTTCTATCATGCTTATCCTTAACAATAATGAATGAAACATGCTATATCTCTTCCTGCTTCTAGTGGTAGTTAATAATCTCAAGAAACATCAAAGACTAATTGAAGAAACTAAGGAATTCACATATGGAAAATCGAAATTCCAAAGAAGTAGTCGTAATAAAGCTTGGTATCATGTGCAAACATTAAATTGCAAGTTTCTGCTGCCTCCTTTTTAGGTGCAAAGATATAGAGCCATATCTTGCAAAGGTACTACTTTGATGTCTGAATAAATTTGTCGAAACAGGGGCAACTTTCCTAGCCAAAAGTACAGAGGGGACAGAGAATTTGCGTAGCAAGGTTCAAAAGTGTCAACAAACATTGCCATTATGCAGAAGAAGTATGAAATAATGAACATCTGATGTAGGCATTTAGGTGGGTCTGTGTTTGGGATGAAAGCATCACTACTACCACTGAGACCAGGCCCATATCGTTGATCTTGATTTACTATTCTTAGAAATTAGGCACAGAAAAGTGTTGATTTCAAATTGTTCCTTATAAAGCTATGCTCGATGAAAAGGAAAGGAAAATAAAGCCAAAAAGACAACAACCAAACTTTTATATCTAAAGAAGCTCAAATAGAGACTCGGAAAAGAGTTCAAGAAAATCAAAAGAACACCCCATTCACACAAACACAAGGAGTTTAAATGTCAAGACATGAACAGGTGACAAAAAAAAAAAAATCACATGCATGGTCACCATGGATGGACATGAACAAAACTTTAAGAGCAATCAAAGCAATCAGAAATTGTCTGCAACCATCTCAGTTGATGAAACACTCAAGAAGCATTAAATCTGAGAACTGCAACACCTTCTCTCTCACCTTATTTCTTTGGAGACTGAGACTCCAAACCAAGGAAAAAAGTACAAAAAAAAAAAGACTTATTACACCACAAGTGGTTGATATCTGTTTAAAGTTGATGTAAAAGATCACCTGTTGTGAGTAGTACCAAAATTGCAGCTTTCTGTGATGAATTTCATTGAGCATCTTCCTCCCTCATGCCAGCATTTTTTCCCATAGGTTAGTCTTACTACTAATTAAACCAGTACTAACACAACAAGAGGCAAATTCTGTCATGGTTCTCCTTGAGTCATGGTTGAAGGGAAAAAAAATCAAAGGAAGGGTGAATCCAAGTGGAGAACAGCACCTATGGAATTTGGAGAAAGTTGATGGTAACACCAAAATCTGTTTGGATGTTGAATTTGAAGCCTTTAGTTGGAGAGAAGAAAGAAAGAAAGAAGTTGAAATTTTAAAAGAAGAATGATGGGGTTAATAATTAGGCTTGACAGGCTGTGAGAGAGGGAAGCAAGGGAAAAGCTGGAACTGCAATGTGTCTGTATATGTGTGAGTGCTTGAATGATTTTGAGAGAGAGAGAAGGGGGAAGAGGGGATGATATAATATGAATATTTTTTGTATTTGTGAACATATACTTTAATTTAATGTATTTTGTATACATGTAGTTTCACTGTAATGTGGGAAAGGATAGGGAGTGGGGACCACAAAGTTGCATAATAAAAACAAATGACACTCCTAAACATGAGCCAATGTAGGCCAGTGAACAAGATATTCCAGACAAAGTCTTGCAGGGCTTAATCAAGATATGCATGAACAATGAAAGTTAGTGCTTCTTTCCTATAGGACCTACCACCTCTTTCTGCCTTTAAAATTTGCTTGTTTTTGGATATTCAACGATTGAGATTTGATTATTCTTTCCGTACATGCAGAACAATATCTAGAGATCTGTTATGTTTGAGATTTCACCAGAGTGTACCAATTTCAGTTCAGGTGGGTGGTCATTGGGATTCCATGTGTGCTCTTCTTCTTGTGGTGGTAGTGAAATTTTTCCCTTTGCTGCAGTAAATTCCATTGGCTTGGGATTTGAAACTGATAATGACTGCTTCCATGGAGAGAAGAAGAGAACAGAATAAGGGACACACACATGCTGCCTTCTTCTCTTCTGACCCTACTGCATATGCCTCTTCCTTCTCAAACAATCAAATTCACTACAATTCTCATAATATCTCAAAACTTCACTATAAAAGATTTTGTGACAGACATTTAATCCCTGTAACAAAAACATTGTTTTATATTTCTAGTAAAAGATATTGGGGTTCGTACAATTATCTCGTGACAAAGATAAGGTGAACGAAATTATAATGTAACATTTCTAGTGAAACAATAGTTATAAATGACTTTAACTGTCTTAGAGATCAAGTAAGTTAAGTCACGATCGAATTATGACGGTCATCCTGATACGTTTTTAAGTATGTTCTTTCATTAAAAAGTATTACTTTTGTCTTAGTGATGCGCGCTCGATAAAAGAGTTATTTTATTTTACCTATAGAAGGGAAGGAAAATGGAGATTTTTAATGACTGATAAATATATATTCCCTAGCTTGGTTTCATTGTGTGGTTGATGGTTAGTGCATGGCAATTCAAGTTTGTTCTCCTGGAAAAGCAGCTTGTTTTTTTCCCTATGTCAACCTTAAATAAAGTTATGCAGTTCAATTATTCTGTTGAATTTGCTGAAGAGAAATAAGGGGAGAAATAATAATTTTGTTTGAAAATGGAAAAGGGTTTGGTGAGTTTTATGTGCTTGTTGAAGCAAAGAATTTTGATGTGAGGAGTGGAAAAAGAAAGCATGATGTGTTGTGCTTCCAATGGGTGTTCCCACGTCAGTTGTGTCCCATCTTCCACTCTTTTGGTGCTTTCTTTCCTTCTGCCCTTTTCCTTACACATAAATTTTTCACGAGAAAAAGAAAAAATAGGAGAGAGTGCTAAGGAACCTTAATAAATAAAAATCTAAATGGAAACTTCAAGTTTGTATTAATGAGTTGTCAGTAATAATAATTGCAGAAAACATAAAGAATTGAAATGGAAGGATGAGAAACTTCTTCTTCTCACCAATGGATCATTTTTCCCCACAGGTCAAGGTCAAAGTAGTTATTTGTAGCAACTTTAAAAAAGTGTTGAAGAAAAAAAAAATGCCCATGCCCTTTGTTACTGGTTGTTGTATTTGATTTTGAGAATCATAATTTTAAATGTTTTAACTTTGTTGGATTTTCTTGTTTCTTTATGTTGTTTTTTGTTGTTGTGAATTGGGATGAATAAATGGAAAAGTTGTCTTTAAGAAACGAAAACTGTGATGCAGAAAATAATGGCACAGAGATTCTTGTGTGTGTGTGTGTTGTGATGATTAAGAAATGCATAGATTTTGGTGTTTAAACGTTTTGTTTTTTAGTTGGAATGCAAAGACTGTTGCTAAATTTGGCCTCTGGTTTGAATTTGGAATTTTTATTTATTGTTTCTCTGTTATATTTTTAAAATATACTAATTAATCACTTTGAAATTTTAAAATATATTAAAAATATTTTTAAAATATTAAAATAATATGATTTTAATATTCAGCAGTGACAATGAAAAAATTCAACAGAAAAACTGATTCATGTAGTTTTTAGTTTCACACAAAACAATGCACAGGCGTGCTATATACTATATATACATTTCTTCTTTCAGTTCTCTTATAATAAGTTTTTTTGTAATGATTTTTCAAAAGTGTACTCTTAAAATTTTAAGTTTGAAGTGCGAGTTTGGTTTCATATTAAATAGAATAAGTATCGAAAAAAAAGACTCACATATTTATTTATAAGATTTTAGATTAAATAATATTTAAGTTTTTTATATAGAATATTTATGTCAAATCTTCTTGATATTTATTTAAATAAAAAAAAAGTCATAAATATTTTAAAAATTTCAAATCAATTTACATTATATAATATACAATCACATTGAAAAAATTCTAGTGATTTTTATTCTATTATAAACAAATTTTATCAATATTTTTCTATCGTACATATTATTAAAGAATTAAATATATAACTTTAAAAAAAACTTCTTTTTGTTTTTCAAATGTTTAATGTATTATTTATTCAATTCAAAATGTTGTTTCACAACTCTGTAACTCATACGCTACATGATAAAAAAAAAAGGTGCTACTATAGCATATTAATTAGATGTTATCGGAATATCCAAGAAATATTTTTATCATTTACTTACTTAATCTTAATTTTAATGTAAAATTAGAATTAACTTTTAACTCAAATTTTAATATATTTTAATTTTTAAATTTTTAAATAAATAAATATATATTTTAACTTAATTATATTAATTGTTTTTAAATTTATTATATCATATTTCAAATTAACAATTAAACTGAAATATAAATAATTCAAATATTATTTTAAAATATATATGACATGTAAAGAAAATTTAATAAATAAATAAATTTATTTAATTTTAAAATTTAAAATAAAGAAATATCAATTTTAGTTTTAAATTTGAAACTAAAAATATATTTAACTTTATTTTTAATAATTCAAACCAGTAAGCTATCATCATCTTGTTGAAGAAATTTTGATGATTAAATAAATGTTCTCAAAATTTCAGATGATTAAACCAGTCAAACGTACTAATAGATAAATAATTATTTATTAATTCTATATCTTCAATCCTATGTCACTTCATTTGGAATCAAAATGACGTACTTTTAAAACTAGTCTCTGTTGCTTCAGGATTACAGTCTTCATTTTCATTTTGACCCTCCAAAAATATTATTCATTGATAACATTTAAAAAAATAAAATCTCAATTTCTTCATGAATACATTTTTTTGAAGAATTAATAAATAATATTAATATATTAGCATAAGTTAACTACTTTTCTTAAAATGACACTCGTCGTTCATGTTTATTTCTTTCTATCAAAAAGTCATACAATCTTTTAATTTCTTCTTTTATTAAAAAAAAAACAGAAAATTTTAAATCGTAGAAAAAACTAGAAGTCAACTTTTTTTTTTAATTTTTATCTATAAATCATTTAAGAAAAACTTGTCCAAGTAAAACCTAATTTATTTGCACTACTATGATTATCGTTTCATTAAAGAGTTTAAACAAAATATAAAATTGAATATGTTATTTTTAACTAAATAAATAATTCCATAACATGTGAATATAAAGTGTTTATCATTATATATCTTTCATTAATTTGTAATGTTTTTTTTTCTAATGTGAGGTTTTTTCAAAATAGACACCAAAAAAATTTGACATTAATGAGCGGTTTACAAATTCATATAATATTAGGATATCATTTTTTATCTTATTTATTTTTACTTATATAATAATTATCTTATTTATTTTTACTCAACGTAGTACTTCTAATTTACTTTAAATTTTGAATATTTAAAATAATTAATATCTTTAAAAGGAGGATATATTTCATAATGATTTGATAACTTTTGAAAAGGGTTGCAAACAAATTAAGGTCGGATGAATTGAATTACGAGTCTAAATTCTGTACTGATTTTTTTATTTTTTTTATTTGTGTTGTTTTCTGTTGGACATTAAAAATAAAATATATTATATTAATATTTTAAATATTTTTTTAATATATTTTAAAATATTGAAATTGATGGTAATAAATGTATTATAAAAGTAAAGTAGAAAACAGTACACAAAAAATCAATAAAGAATTCAAATTCTTTGAGACAGATATGATTCATTGAACATGTTGAGTTGATATGTATGGAAGGTTATGTGAAAGGTTTATTCTGGTATTCTTGGGATGGTTGAATTAATATGTGACATTAATTAGATAGGTTGAAGAAGAAAGATTATAATAATATTAGGAAGTTGATGTGTCTAGGTTGGCCACGTGAAGCATCCACATGATCAATGGACCTAACAATCAACAACACCAAAACAGCACAGAGAGATTCAATCATGCATTGTTGCACAAAACAACACACCAAAACCCTAAAAATATCTCAATCATATCACTATCTATTTTCTTGGAGGATCGAGCCATATGTGATGTTATTAACTATGTCAACATGTTGTCATTTTCTAGGAAAATTGTGTAATACGAGAAAGAGCCATGCCTGTGACCAATCACCAAGGGAGCACAACTAATCAAAAAGAAAAATTAATGTCAAAATCAAAGTTCACCAATTTTATGTACATAAACATAAAAAAAAATAGCTTCAATACATGATGTCATCAATTTTGGTTATCCATGGGTTTATATATTTTTTCGTACTAGATATGAGGATCGAAAAATTATGATTAATTGATCTTACATATATAAAATATTTAACACCATTTTTAATTTTTTAAAATTTTAAGATAATGAAATTATAGATTTTTATTTTTATATTATATTTAATTTTGTCTATTTTATCCAATATAAAACTTTGACTCATACTTGAATTATTTTCGACGGTTATATAATAAGTAAATATCCATTATTTTATTAGTTTGGAAAGATTTAGAAAAGAAACAAGTTTACTTAGTTTTGATTAAAGTGGTGTTGACTTTTTTTTCATCTCAATTCGGGTTTAAATTTTTTGAAAAAAAAAGGCTATTAAATCGAAAATTTTATTATAAAAACTAATCAAGTTTTCCGAGAAATAAAAAACTAGTCATCCTTTGAAACCATTGCATATTCTATATCAATAAATAATTGCTTTGTGTATTTGTGAAGTATGACAATGTATTCATAAATATTATTCCGTACCGAAATCTTATTGGTCTGAACTATTTAGAGCAAACGGATTAAAGGGGTTTATAAGTATTTACCTAGGAATATGTCTCAAAATATTAAATATTTTAAATTGTTTCTGAAAATTATAATGAAATAATTTTATGCTTATGATGTAATAAGTTTATATAATAAAAATGTCATAAATAAAATAATATGTTTGCTTAAACATTGGCAAGCCACCTATGCATAATCTAAACCATCTTATTTTAAATCACATATATTAAAGAGAATAAAGAATGACATTATTTTAACAATTTTAAAAATTAGTACATGTTTTTGTCTAGCAGCAACGTTCTGACACGGTCTATCACAATTTAGAGCATGAAACTCTATCACAATTTTATCTTAAAAAAATGTCTTAGAAGGTAGAGAAATGAAGAAATATTTAAACTGTGTTTAATCTCGAGTCCTAAGTGATGTGAAATTTATTGGGTGTACCAGTTCACATGCAAATTAATTTGAAATTACTTTTTTTCTTCTAAATATTTTGTGTAGAAAAACTACTTGGTATGTCCTATTGCCTTTTAGGGTTGAATTTATTTAATGAATAGGAATTTTATATTGGTGTGAAACCCTAGGGATATGTGAGAATGAGTTGTGGGTAGGAAGATAAGTGTGTGAATTTTTGAAGAGAAAAATTGATGTTGTGATTGAAAAAAAAAAGTGTGATAAAAGGTAATTAGGGTTTGTAAAGTGGTCCATGTTGTAAGAACACTATGGAGAAAATGTGTAGAGGGATAAGATAGGAAAGGACATGGAAGCATAAAGGCTAGTCCTAGAGTTGAAGTTGAAGCTGCTTCTTCATTGGGTCACCAAAGGCACGCGTTGTACCCTAACAAAGGTACACACCCTTAGCAAACTAGACCCACCATTACTTTTTTTTTCTTTCTCTTTTTCTATTATATTTTATTTTTCTTATTTCAAAAATAAAAAATTATCATCAAAGTTTATAGAAATAAGGAAATTGTCACTCTACAGTGTTCTTTGGTAACCTTCAATGGCATGAGTTTCAAAATCCTTGATTTCTAGTACAACTTATCTTATTTTACCTATAGTGATATTTTATAAGATATTCTTCTTATATAAGTTACAAATTATATGTTGAAAGACATATATTAAGTAAAAACGGATAAGATAAATAATATAAAAAAATAAAATGTTATCATATATTGAGGGTTTTATTGGGGTCTTCGACGTAATTCTCTTTTCTAGATTAGTACACTTGGAGAAAAATAAAATAAAATTCAAGTAGTACTTGGTGTATTTGATTACTCAAATGACTCGGTTTATTGTACAAGACGAGAATTTTATTCTTAAAGAGTAGAATTATTGTCTTCGTTTTTTCTCACTACAGGAGAAAATAAAACAAAGTGATGTTTCGTTTTAAGAAATCATGAATAGAAAAAAATATTTAAATAAAATATATTATTTCATTAATTAATTCTTTAAAATTCTTTTTTTTATTAAAATAATAGCAAAGAATCAAGTCAGAATTTAGTTTTTCCATGAACTAATTCGTCGATTTTTTGGCGGGGACCATTGATATCTAGAATTTACTCATTTATGCTAACTTCTAGCCATAGACAATGAAAACAAACTAATTTTATAAATAATATACATTAAGTTTATTTAGGAATATTTTTAAAAGATATATTTTACAAGACATCGAGCTTATATGGTAATTATTTTTTTGAAAAAAAGGTATATATAATAAAAATATCTTTCTAACTAATATATATATATATATATATATATATATATATATATTGGGAAATCACGCACTAAAAATAATAATCTCTTCAAGCGGAAGCACACCCACAAATAAGAGCAGAAAAATATAAATAAAAACACACAGAAAATTAACGTGGTTCAGCACCTCAAGGCCAACATCCACAAACACTCAACAAAAACATTATCACTCAAAGTGCAATTTTTTGTGGACCAAAATTGCAAACCCTTCATAGTGCAATTTTTCTGGCAAAAACTGCAAACCTTCTAATGACACACAACTACCCAAGTCCCTCATACACCCAAGAGACCTATTGAGTTGTGGTAACAACTCTAAAACCAACTCTTTACTTTTATAGTATTTTTCTGCTGCTCTCTTCTTCATATTACTCGATGTGGGACTTTGGTGAATACCCACTTGAGAACCAACATATCCTCCCTTCAC
>Ga0214542_1008395_pt1 | contig 17075 bp, 3 predicted proteins | sample CNSS1metaG_FD_160096 | JGI IMG/M metagenome (GOLD analysis project Ga0214542, IMG submission 160096) | Root nodule microbial communities from cowpea collected in UCLA plant growth center, Los Angeles, California, USA - CNSS1 | ecosystem: Host-associated > Plants > Roots > Nodule | place: USA... | reverse complement strand
TCAACAAAAAGAACTTGGAAGCTCATTCTATTCTAGGTTTAAGGAGAATTAATCATGATATAAATACAAATTGAGAACATAAGTGCCCTCATTTCATATGAAAATTACTCATTTTTGGCACTTATCAGCTTACCCTTGTATTTTGTTTGTTCCCTTGTTTTCCTTTCTTTTGCGATGATTGTATATTTTGTATATATATTGTTTATATATACGTGAACATATATAAGAGTTGATGGTTAAAGTGACACTAGTTGTGATGGAGAAATGAATGATTAGGATTAGGGATGGTAACAAGTCGGGTCGGACACGGATAATGTCTACCTGCAAAAAAAAATCCACTCGATACTCACTTTTAAAACTTGTGGGTCTCTGTGGATACCTACATACCCACAAATATTTAAAAAAGATGTATATTTTATAGATTTTTTAAATAAAATTATAACATAATATAAATAAAATTTTAATTTTCAATTAAATTTAACCTAATAAAATTTATTTTTAATTTTAATTAAATTTAACTTAACAAAATATAATTTTAATTTTATTTTTTTTTTTGTGGGTAATGGATACGTGCAGATACGAGTAGTATGATATCTGTACCCGATCCATCTATAAGCGGGTATTACCCACTATCCGCTGGTAATAATTACCCGCGAATATTAATTATTTGTCGCAGATTTTATCTGTAAATACCTGCGGATGCGATTATTTTTGTCATTCCTAATTAGGATAAAAATATTATAGGGACATTAAATTGTAGTTTAAGAAAAAACTGTATTATGTTACTTGTTTATATTTTAAAGTAATCATGAGTTATTTTTTTAATAAAAAAACTATAAATGTAAATTTATTTTGAAAACCTTGCTACAAAGACATATGATAGTTAATAATTACTCAAATTTCTTTTGAATTTTTGGATTGTTTAAAATAGCACATATTAATTTATGATAGCCATTTAAGCTTACGTAGTCTCACTAAAATGATATTTAAGTTATGTAATTTTATTTAGAAAAATCACGTTCTCAAGTTAAAAACTTAATCTTATAAATTATATTTATTTAAAATTAATGCAATTTAATTTAAAACAACTATTTTTTTATATGATGACTAAAACGTATTTAAAACTTTAAATAATATTTTTTATGGATTGTACACAATAAAACAATTTATTTAAAATAATAATTTTTCAAAACAACAATATTATATATCTTAATATATCTTTAAGTTTTTATAAAAAAAACAACGATTCCCAACCATTTATACTCAAGTAAAACCATTATAGTAATTATGATTTCCATAAATTATATGATACTAATTAAAAAGTTGTGATTGTTAAATGTGAAAATTTATTTTACCAAATACCCCTAATATCATGTTTACCTCGTGCTTTTCTAAATCACTTTAATTAACTATTTTAAGATATTGTTACATCTCTATTCAACGTCATTATTGTTTCAAATGTAATGCCGTTGTTTCCTTTTTCTGGTTTTCCATTTTTTGTTTCTCTCAAACATTTTACTTTTTTCTCTCTAATTTGCTTCTTATATAATTTATCTTTTACAAAATTTGATCACATTTTTTCGTAGTTCAGGATTTAAGGAACATTTCCATCCGGTTAGATTTTGAAACAAAGTAATTTTGTATTTGATTTAAAGATTTTTGTTCTTTTTCTTTATGTTTGTATCATTAATTTTAGAAAAGTAATAATCTCAGCTTGTTTTATCATATACTCAATTTTTGTTATGTTTTAGATATTCGCTCTTAATTTTATAAAAATATTTATTTTAATTAGTTTTAATCTTATAAAAAATATTATAAAAATATATTTCAATTATTGAAAAATATTGGAAAAAATTGAATCAAAGACACAAAAGTGATGACTATATTAAATTAGAGAGACATACATGAGGACTAAATTGAAATCAAGACAATTATCTTGTCACATGACATTGACATTGTCATGTGTCACACTATGTAAGCTCCCTTTTTTGTCTTAAACTGATGGGCCCAACTTTAGTAAGCAAGGGGCCCAAGTCAACCCATTATCTTTTAGCTGTTTCAGAAAAACTCTATAACTTTTCCACTAAGCTTTTTGTCTTTTCACTTTGCAACATTCACTCACCTTTCACCCTTTTTGAAAATAGAAGCTCTGCTAGGGCTTGAGCCACATCCTTCTCCTAGTTAGTTGAGCTCTTTCCTTTACTCTTTCAAAACTTTGTTGCTTTGGTTCTGTCTTGGGTTTTTCCCTAGAAATTTACTCTCGTCCTTATGTTCATGCTTTACAGCTCTTTAGTTCGTCTTGGAGCTGTGGTGCTCATCTGTTGGGTCCCTGTTTCGTTTTGTTAGCATCTGTTCAGGTAAGGGAAGCTAGAGTTTTGCAGTTTTTAAGAAAAGTCTTGCATGTTGGTATTTCTGGTTCTGAATCGTGCTTAAAAGGTTGTGTTGATGTCTTTGATTGTGTGAATATGAATTGTGTGTTCCTTTTAGATAAATTTCTGGTTTTGCATGTGTGAGAGCATGTGAGATCTGCTAAGCTCGCCTAGGCGAGTGGTTAGTCGGCCAAACTAGAAGCTCTCGCCTAAACGAGGATAGTAGAAGCTCGTCCCTGGTTTTGCTCGAACCCTCGCTCAAGCGACGAGCTCCCGCTTTGAGCAAGAGCAATCTCGCTCAGGTGAGGAGATCTCACCTAAGCGAGAACTCGCGAAATCTTGCAGTGCTTTATGTTGCAATCTCACCTAGGCGAGAGCCTTTAGCTTGAGCGAAGGGCCCGTTTCGCTTTAGCGAGGGCTCATAGCTTGAGCGAGACTGGTGCAGGAACATGCTCTAGCATTGTTCTCTTTTATGTTTTGGTTGTTTGATTGCATGATTGAGTGATTTACCTTAAGGACATGAAGTATGATGCCATGTATGGTTTATGAGATTAAATAAGGCTGAGACTTTGCTGTACTAGATATGGAATGAATCACAAATTGATTGGTTGGTTGAGCATTGACATGAAATTATAATGTTTGAGATAAAATTGTGGTTCTGGTGTGAGAAACATGAATGTGGTATGAGATAGACGTAATTCCATGAATCTCTTGGTGAGATTTCATGGTGGTGTTGTAATGTATATAATTAGATAAGGATTCAAGTAAGGTTGCATCTTGAAACTCTAAAGAACCAATTAATCTCACGTAGAGCAGATTGATTTAAGTGGTGAGAGTAGCAGGAGGTCTTAGTCTTTGGCAGGATAATGGCCCTAGATGATTGAAGGCTAACCTTGTGCGTGGTATGGTGAAACCCATTGGCAATGGTTCTGTAGAGCAGTAGAGGCCACCACAAGTGCAAGCATCCAGTGAATCTGATCTCTTTATATGTATCCGGATAATTGAGTCATAGAGTCTTGCAGTGTTTATCATCACATGTTTAAATGCCTACAATGTTGCCTGTTTTGAAAAATGTTTAATATTGCTTGCTCATTGCCATGTTGAAAATTATTTTTTTTACTCTAGTTTACCATTTTTGTTTGTTGCATGTTCTCTATTTCACATTCCTTTTTGTAATGATCACCAAGTTCTTGGTGTGAACAGATATGGGAGCCCCTGGTGATCGTAGTGATGATGGAAATGCTGCAGTGTAGTATGCACGGATTGGATCTTGCTCTATGAAGTATCTTTAGGGGCACCGTTGCCTTTGAATTTCAGTGCTCTATGAGCAAGCCTTTTGGACAACTGTCAAACTCTAAATTTTTTTGTTTTAATTCATGGCATCGTTGTGTGCCTTTGTCTTCATTTCTAAGTATATTTATGGGTGACTATGATTAGTGGATTCTGTATATATTGTTTGTCTCATGCTCTAAAATACTATAACTATGCGACTTTTTGTTTAGTAGAATTATGCTATTTAAATGGAATGTCACACACAAAGGACTTGACACGTGGCAACAAAAAAAAAAATACAAAAAAAAAAATAGAGGTTGACATATGACGTGCTATTAATGGCGTTAATAATTTTTTTTCTAAAAGGGACCTAATAGGTACTTTCCAAAAGTTGGGACATAATTGACATTTTTTTAAGATCGATTACTAAATTAACACACCCTTATTATTAAAGTGAGTGTCATCCGATTAATTAAACCTATATGTATTGATATGATGTGATGTGAGAGTACTGTATACACAAATAGATATATGTACAATATGTGAAAATAAACGTTTGGGAAATAATAAAAAAAATATTTTAAATTATCTTTTATAAATATTCATATTTATATACTTTTTATATGAATTTAAGTTATATTTTATTTTGATGTAATCTTTATACAAGCGTTTTTGATGCATTTATAGTTTAATTAATACTATAATAATATTGAGTCTTATAGCAAAATCATAACAAGCTGCAGTCACGAGATTTTCACATTATTAGTTTTTAATAATATAACTCATAGTTAACTACTTAAAACTGTACATCAACATAACATTATAATCTCAAACTCATTCATGTCATTCATATGTATAGCCAAAGAAGAGGGATATTGTTCAAACAACAATGTGACGAAAGCCTTTTTATATTCATTTGACATGCTAAAATAATTCAAATCCAATGAATTATATGTTGCGTTGATGAAAATAATATGTCTGGAAAAGTTCCAAGTCGCCTAGGATAACCAAGGACGTGTGTGTTAGTGACTATAGAACTCTAAATTCATGATGTTCCTTGCCTCAAGTCAAAGACACTTTGAACTAGTGTTTGACTTTTCTTATATTCTCTTGTAATAGAGTGTTGTAAGGTGCAACTAAATTCTTGCTCTGAAGGGTGTGGGTGTACTTGGGGTTAAAGGGAAGGGTTAAGAGTGTTCTCTCTGTGTTATACAAATTTGCACATAGTAATTATTCTTTGTGGTCGTGGTTTTTCTTCGTATTTGCAGTTTCTACGTTATATTCATGTGTTCTCTAGGTTAATCTTATTTCTCTATTAATAGGGTGATTCTGGGGGATAAAGACGGTAATGTTCTTAATTGATGATGTGTTTTTTTCAACATATAACTTTTGTCCTAGTAGTAAATGTTTGATTCTAACAATTGATAAGTGAATAATTGTTGCATGTGGTATCAATTATCTTTTGAGATCGGTCACAATTGAATATAACTTTTAGCCTAGTGATAAATAGTAAAATTGTAGCAAGGGTGGTTGTTCATATTATTTAATGGTGTCTAAATCTGGTGTGGTGCTATGTGGGCACACAATGCATGGTGGATGTCACCGAAGATGGTGAGCATGGCCATAGACAACGAGAGAAAATATTTTATATGAAAAAATATAAAATAATATCATATACTTTATATTACTCTAAAGTTTCTAAATAGTGCTCCATGTAGACTACCTGAATAGGTAATCCACCCAGCATTCACAAATAAAAATCTTAATAAACATATCTTTGTCTCTTTTGTTGTGTCATACTGCTGGGCACCAAAAAAAAAGCAATTCTTATTTTTATGACATTTGGTTATTAGTTTATGTTTTATTTGAAACTGTCTTTTTATCATTTTAAAAAACAAATCTGCATACCGCAAAATTAAGAGATAAACGTGTGTGTGTGTATATATATGCGTGTTTTATAGAGTGGAAGGTATAAGATATAATTTGGAAGAGGTAGAAAGCGAATATGGTATAGTGGGAGTCAGAATCATTGCATCAAAGACATTATGAGCAAAGTCAAACAATGCGAGGATGTTAGAAATTATCATCTGGTGGGGACGCTTTATATTTTTGTTTGGAGAGGGGAAAATGAAAGAATAAACAGTGTTAGCCTTAAGCAATGATAGAAAGGATAATGGGATAAGGTGCCAATATTTTCTATACTATACAAAAACATTCTTTTGCTCTTGAAGTTATCGGTAAAAGAAAAAGAAGTTACCTAAATGGACCATTTTTGAAACTCTTTTAAGCTGAAAATATAAGAGGACAAGGTTTACCCTACCTGATCTATCCCTGGGTTGTAGTTGGCTAAGAGAAACAGTTACAGATAAGGGTGTGTTTGTTTCAGAAGATCCATTTGACTGAATTTGAGAAAGAGATGGGATCGTTTAAATAGAAAAAACTTATGATAAATAAAAGAATTAAAGATAAAAAATTATCAAAATTAGCGAGTTTATGTGATATGTTTGATAAATTAAAAAATAAAATAAGATGATTAGCATTTTATTCTTGCTCATAAGAATAATTAAAATAAAAATGTAATTAGTGTAAATTATGTTAAAATAAAATGTGAATTATTTAAAATTGATAAAATTATGCTAAAATAAAATTATATCGATAGAAATAAAATTGAGATAAATTGTGTTAAGTAATAATTTATATATTATAATTTTAAGTATTATAATTACAATTATAAATAATTATAATAATTGTTATATTATATATTTTTATATATATATATATATATATATATATATATATATATATATTAGGATTAAATATGTTTTTTCCCTCAAGTTTCAGTGAAATTTTGAATTAGTCCTCTTTAAAATTTTTGACCAATTTAGTCCTTCGTCTTTAAAAATGTGCGAATTTAGTCATTATAATCAAATTTTGTTAAGTTTATCTGACATTTCAAGCGTATTTCATGATAATATTTGAATTGTTTACGCAGTTTGATACATTTTTGCTTCATTGTTAACTCAAATTTTATCATAAAATACGTTCAAAATGTCAAATAAACTTAACAAAATTGGATGAGAATGACTAAATCCATGCATTTCTAAAGATGAATGACTAAATTGATATAAAGTTTCAAAGAGGAACTAATTCCGAAATTCCCTGAAACTTGAGAGACCAAAAACATATTTAACTCTATTTTTTATTATTATATAAGATGAGAATGACTCTATATATTATAACATATAATAGAATTTTGTTATATGTTAGTGTGACAATCCAAAAATTCCTTCATCAGAAAATCATTTACTTATCTGTAAACATAGTTCTAAAAAAGAAAAAAACTTCTTTTCTCTTCTAAAATTTTTAATCAACTTTCATCTCTTTTGAAGATTCAACACCGGAGTAATCTATATATCTATGTGAAGAACCGTATCAAAATTCTCAATCAATCTCTCCTAATGGTAAGTTTGAAAATTCTACCAATTCTCTAAGAGCAACCTTTTTCCCCTTGCAAGCAAAAAGATGAATGAGTTAAAGAAGAACTAACCTATAAGAGAAGTGATGAATGAGTGTAACCTTGATGATGTTATAGTGACAATATTGCTGGTATTTGAAAGATTAAATGTATTTTATGTGGTATAGTGATTCTTATAAAATTAATGAATTAATTAGAGATATGATTAAACTGATAATCTTTATGGTGTGTAAAAAGTAGAGATGGTAGAATGCATTGAATTATGGTGACATGCTGTTTATGTGATTGTTATAATGCTCTGAAATTATTTTTATTTTACATTTTACTAAATAGTTTCTTTGTATGCCATCAATTATGTTTATGATTATGTTGAATTATGGTTGATATTGTATGAGTAATTGTGAAGATTTAGTGTGTTTGGGTTGTCAAATTAGTTATTTTTAAAGGAAAATGCTAGTATAAGGTGAGTCCAAGTGTATTGAAAGAGATTTGTTATGTGAGATTATTCTGTCTCTATTAGTATCTAACTCACACATAGGAAGATAACTAGGTGGTGAGAGTCAAATGAGGCTTCACTTGATAGATGATATGATATGAAAGAGAATCAAACTTATGGAACTAGTAAAGTTATTCATGATAAAAAGTTGTAAAGAAGGAAGAGATAAGTACAATATGACATATGCAAAGTCACATGAGTCCATTCAATACACTAGCCTTTCTTTCGGAAGGCTGAGTCTAGATATTACTCTTTAGTTTTATGCTTGGCTGATTTTTATTTTATACATCCAAAGGATTCATTTTTACAATTTTTTTTTTTGTATAAAGGATTCATTTTTTATATTATGTTTTTAAAAAATATGTAAATATACAATGGTATTGTAATTTAAATCCTTAAGACTCACAAATCAAGTATCAATTATTAGTTATAATAGAGTAAAATAACATGTAAATGTAATAATTATTTTCATTTATCTAATTAAAAAATTAATTAATTAACTGAAAGTTTAAAAAATATTTTATATGATGAAATATGTTTTTAATATTAATTTATATATATATATATATATATATATATATTAAAAATTTAAAAAACTTGAAAACAAATTGAATGAAATGTAGTTATTATAAAAGAAAATATGTTTACATAAAGTTAATAAATGTAAAATATTTAATTCACCACTAAACTTATTAATTTTGGTATGAAATTGTTAAAATATAAGGATAACATTGTTTAAATACAAAATTTTGAGAAATTAATCATTTTGTGTAATATAACTTAAAATATATTTTGTATTATAATTAATTAATGAATTTAATTTTATTATTGTATGAACCTAAATATAAATCAAATTAATAATAATAATAATAATAAATATCATTACAAAAATTGATATTTTCATAAATATAACAAAAGTAAAATATTTGATTAAATATTATATTATATTATATTATATTATATTATATTATATTATTGTCAGTATTATTATTACTAGCATACACAGAGCACTATCACTAGAGGTGTCAATTTCGCCCAACCACAGGGTTTGGCCCTGGCCCATGTGGGCTAGGGCCAAAAAAACCCACATTGAAAAAAAGCCCCCAACAAAGAAGCCCACAGGGCCAAAAATCCTACAAAAGCCCTGTGGGCCAGGGCCAACTCATGGGCTTTCATCTTCCACACGAAAAATATATTATTTTTTAAAATATATTACTATCTGTGGGAAAGGCCCAACGAACCGGACAAGCACGACGACCCGAATAGGTCTAACGACTCGGACCTGCCCGACAACCTCGACAAGAACGACGACTCGAACGGGCCCGATGATCCAAACAGGCCCAACAACCCGAACGGGCCCGACGACCCAGACGGGCCCGAATACAGGACAAACCTGACAACACGGACGGGCCCAACGACATGGAAGGGCCCGACGACCCGGATAGGCTCGATGACCTGGACGGGTCCAATGACCCGGACAGGACCGACGAACCTGACAAGCCCTATGACCCAAACAAGCCCGACGACCCGTATGGACCCGACAACCCGGACGGGTCTTACAACCCAGATGGGCCTGACGACCTAGATGGGACCGACGACACAAACATGCCCGACAACCCAGACGGACCCGACGAGCCAGATGGGCCCAACAAGTCGGATGGGCCTAACGATCAAGACAGGCCATACAACCTAGACGAGCCCGACAACCCGGACAGGCCCGACAACCAGGACAGACCCAACAACCCAGACGAGATAAACGATATGAACAGGCCCGACGACACGGATGGGCCCGACGATCCGAACGGGCCCAATGATCCAGACAGGCCCTACGACCCCAACAGGCTCGACAACCTGTATGGACCTGACGACCTAAACGGGTCCTACGACCCAGACGGACCTGACGACCCGAAAGGGCCCGAAGACACGTACGGGTCCGAAGACCCAGACGGACCCGACGACCCGGATGAGCCCGATGACCCAGACAGGCCCGACACATTGACAGGCCTAATGATCCGAACGGCCCCGACGAGCGGGACGGACCCGACGACCCGGACGAGACCGACGACCCGAACGGGCCCAACGACCCATATAGGCCTGATGATCCAGACATGCCCAACGACCCATATTTATTAAAAATAAAGTGAAATGAATAGATAAATTAATTGTTAATAAATAAAAAATAAATAAACAGTTTTATATAAAATAGGTAAAAATAACCATTAATTTTAAAAAAATAATAAATAATTATATTGTAAAGGGTAGAATTGGTATTATGAAATGTGAACAAAAAGAGGAAATCCTTTTTATATATTGTTATAGATTAAATTCTTAATTTTAATATAATTCAAAATTAACATTAATAAAATAAATAAATTTTATTTTACCATTAATCATTTTATAAAAATTAAAATCTAATTTTCTACAAACTTAATTGACTTTGACCTGTCCTTTCAATTTTCAATTATAACTTTTAATATTATATTATATAATTATTAATTTTTGTATAGTTGGAAAATAAATTGTTAGAGTCATTAACAGAATAGGAAAACACTACGAGCATAACAGAGCTATTAATCCAGAGAATTGTTGTGAGAAGAGAAAATGATGACCCAAACATTGAGCGAGGAGAAACACGAGTGGAGAGAAGGACACGGTGTGACCAATAAAGATCAGAACAAATGAATCTTAATTAATACACAATGTCAAGGAGAAAAACGAACCTAATCATAATGACTATTTAATGTTAATCTTCCTTCTATATTCACGAATGAGTTTCTTATGCTATTTGTGTCGTTTTTTATTTTATACTGCTCTTTAGAGAGATGTAAAAATTGACTTACCAGATTAAATTTTGCGTGTTTATATTTTACATTATAATACGAAGTTTTATTATATATTTATACTAAAGTAAAATGAGTTTATTATGCTCTTTCGTAAGTTTTAATTTTATATTTACGCTATAATACTATTAACATGTCTCGTGCAAAAAAAAAATTATTTACTTACTATATTGATAATTTGAAAATTAAATAAAACATTTAAAGTGTTTAGGTAATAAATATTAATTAAAAAATATTTTTTTCAACGAATGATGGGGCTTGTTTGCTCAGGTCAGAGCTATAAATGGAACGTATGGGCACAAAACAGCCTTTGCCGAACTGGGTTATTAATGCAAATATTAATCAAATTCAAAAGGGGATGATCGATTCGGAGTCATAACTTTTAGTTATCACAATATTTGGAAAATTAATTTAAGATGTTTGAGAGAGTTTCTTAACTAAATGGTATGAAAGCATCAATTAGTTAAAATATGAGGAGAATGAAAGTCATACTTAATTTCTCAATAATATATTATCATATATATATATATATATATATATATATATATATATATATATATATATATATATATATATATATATATATTTATATTTATATTTATTTAATTATATGTTTACTTTAATCTCTTAAATTTTAAAATTGTATTAATCTCTCAAATTTTAAAATTGTACTTTTTATTCCTAAACACTAAAAGATTAAAATAATTTTTTGAATTTGATTTTAGTCTTCAAACAACAAATCTATGGAATAAAAATAATATCTCTAATTTAAAAGCTCTATGTAAAAAGTTAAAATGCACAAACGAGTTTCACTCCTAAATTAAAAAGATATATATATATATATATATATATATATATTATCTTTTAGTTTAAATATCTTTTTGGTCCTCATTTTCGTAGTGTTTGTTGTTAATGATCCTCATTTTAACAGAATGTTTAAAATGGTCTTCACATATTTACCGAATGTTTAAAATGGCCCCCATTTTCGCAATTTGTGTTTTATTTGGTTCTTTTCTGTAACGCCGTTTAAATAATTAACAGAACATTGTACAGGTGGCACGGTTTGTATATACAGTACACATAACACACTCTAATACAAACCGTGCCACCAGTAAAAAACCAAATAAAACACGAATTGTGAAAATGATGACCATTTTAAACATTTTGTCAAAATGAGGATCATCCACAACAAACACTACAAAATTGAGGACCAAAAAGGTATTTAAGCCTTATCTTTTACTCTCTTTGATTATATATGTTTCCGTTTTAAATTGGGCCACAAACGATGAATATTTTCTCAATTTAGAAAGACAATCGGTTTGGGGCGGGGAAAATGGCCTCCATGTGGTGGGTAAAGAATTTGACCTATTGAACAAACTGTAAGTGTTTTAAAAGAGGCATATTCAATATTATAAAATAAAAATATATAAAATTTTATTTTGACTATATGTAATATAAATAAAGTAAATATTGCAAAGATAAAAATTAAACTATGATTAGTCAACAACATTTATAACGCTTAAAATATTACGTAATCTTCTACTTCTAAAATTTGAAAAAACTTAACTAAACTTAAAAAAAAAAAATGTTAGTCTCTAACTTTCGAATAGCTTGTTTAAATCGTTTAATATATCTTCATTTTGAAAAAACGTTACATTATTTTATCTTTTAATATCTCTCTTCATAAATATAAAAATTACTTTTTTAATAATAAAAATACTTTTAAAAATGGTGCAAGGATGTAATGAAAACATTTTCCTTAAAGAAAAAAAAAACTTAATAATATTTGAAAGATAAAGCAAAACACTTGCTAGAAATAGTGGGAGTCAACTCTTATTTTAAGGAAGAGCAATAGAAAATAGGTGATGAAAAAGAATGGTCCAGAAATAGATAAACTAGTTAAATGGAAAGTCGGTTGTGCGATGCTATGCTATCTTAATCTACTGTACTCACTTCTAAGTTAAGGATTATAAAGAAAGAAAGTAGAGAGAGCAATAATGGTGGCACACCAAAGCTTTTTTTTTTTTAGGTCACTTTCTTGGGCGGTGGCATGGCGTACACTACGACAGAGACAGAAGAAACTTGGGTAAAGCCACCAACATAACATAACATTAATTATTGTCTTCCCATACTTCTAAATAAAAGGCTACCTTCGTCTTCTTCTGACTCTACTAATCTATTATGTTTGTGTGTAAATTTATGTTCTATTTTACCTTTCTTCATCATTCCCTCAAGCTTTGCTCTTCCCTGCCCCAAAGGGCAAACACATTACCCTTTCGGCATTACTTCCAATAATTAATGACCAATCTCTGAATAACGTTTCAAGATTTGACCATCAATGTGTTTTCAAGATTCCCAAAAGATTTTTCTCAACACTACCCGCTTTTGTAAGAGAGTCTTCCAACAAATCAACATTTATTTTTATTTATTTTGATTAAATTTTCTTCCTCTATTGAGTTTAGACATCATTTTTCTTATGGTATGATTGTCATAATTTATAATTTATATGTGAAATAATAAGTATATGCGTAATTAATAAGTTGGTTCGGACTAAAGGTTGAATTGGATCGGACCAAAGGTTGAACTAGGTTGACTTGATTTGAAGGTTGAATTGGTCGAAGGTCAAGTTGGATCGGATCAAAGGTCCAGTCAGGTCGGATTGGATTAAAGACTAAGCTAAGTTGAAAGTCAAACCGAGCTAAATCAGGCCAAAGGTCAAGTCGAGTCAAAGGTTGAGTCGAGTCAGGTCAAAGGTTGAGCTGGACTGAACCAAAAGTCAAGTTGGACCACCCTTGGCTGAAGGTCAAACTAGGTTAAAGGTCGAATCGGATCAGGTCAAGACAGGTTAGACCAAAGGTCGACTTGAATATAAAATTAAGACAAGTCGTACCGAATTGAAGGTCAAGATAAATTAATTATAGTTAAAGATAGAATTGAATTTGTCATAAAATAGAAATTAAATTATTTTATCTAAATAAAAAAATTAAAAATTAAAATATTTTAATTAATTTACTCAAACAAATTATTTAAGAAATGAAAAAAAACATCAATAATTAGTAGGTGTTTCAATTTTTCGAATCGTTGAAATCCTTTATCAAATAAATACGAGGTTATAGTTTATTAAATAACATCCTAATAAACCTATATCCACGTCTTTGTCGATATTTTTGTTTCATTGTGAAACCTTATGTTGCTTTCTTTTTTCACACAATACTCCATTATTTATATGTGTTTGGCAATTTTTATACCGCAAATAAATTAAGATGCATTTGAGTGATAATAAATGCTTCTAACGTATAAGAAAGTGATAATAGAAATCTTCTAAAACTTCAAAGTTTATGCAAATTAAATTTATTTAAAAAATTAAAAAGGTAAATTGAAAAGTAGTGCTTTTAATATTAAAAAGTATAATTCCCCCTAACTTAACAATCAAGTATTAAAATCTAAATATATCTAAAAGTGTAATTTGTTATCGTACGTTAACAAAACATATGGTGCACCTATATTGAAAAGTGAGTTGGAAACAAATGCAAATTATTTAAAGACTTTCTTAATTTGGTCCATAGGCTTTATTTACCTTCTAATCTAAAGAAAAGTTTTATGGAATATTTTTTAATTATTAACTATCAAACTTTTAAATTCAAAACACATGAAAAATAAATTTACATAAATTTTGGAAAACAATTTTTTATCATTTTATTGAATAAAAAATATTTCTAGTGAGTAACGGAGCATGTTCTATTCCAAATAACATTTTACAGAAGTCCTGTGGCAGCCTATAAAGAATCTCTTAAAATTAAGAAAAGGTTAAGTAAAATTTTAAGTTCATAATAAGTTTGAGTATTTTTAACTAGATTTCTTTAAAAGATAAGTTTCGTTGATTTTGCCATCAATTAAAGTGAATAAAAAATAAATTTATAATAAGTTTGCTTGTTATTTTATACCGTCATTACTTATGTGTCGTCTTAATTTCATATAATTTTGAGTATCTCCAATTAAATTCATATTAAAAAATTTATTAATGAATGTCCATAATCATTATCAATATACTTTATAATTGAGTCTTTAGTGTGAATGAGAGTTTCGTAGCCATTTGATTTTAAATATCAAACAAAAATATGACGAACTTGAACAATTGAAAAAAAAAATTAAAGATATACCATCTTAATTATTTTTAGCAAGGACTAATGTTTGGTATCTTCTCCTACATGGTTGATTTGTATTTTAATTTTATATTTAATTTTTAAAATGAAACAATGTCATTTTTTATAAATATATTAAGGTTCAAAAGTTTCAATTTTAACTGTTATTTTTTAATTTTTCATATAAAAACACATCACAAGTAACTATATAAATAAATATAGTCACATTATTCCACATAATAGTAACTTCAAACGATAAATACCCAATTCAAAATATGCAAAATTGAAATATTCAATATAAAATTTGTAGAAACTCAGTTAAAAATGTTTAAATTTAAAACTTAATTAAATTTTTAAAAATAAATAAATAACAAGTTAACTAGGACCACACACCCATAGTAAATCAAATCATATCATCATAAAAACTTCAGTGAAAGATCAAGGGTTAGACATGTCGGTGCCATTAAAAAACAAATAAGACAAAAAAAAATTTTATATATATATATATCAAAATTTATATATATATATATATATATATATATATATATATATATATATATATATATATATATATATATATATTTGTATTAATTTGCAGTAAGGAAGAATCTATCCAAATAACTAAAATACTTGATATCGTCCCTGATAAAGGCTCTCTTGGGACTGCATAAACCCCATGGAAATAAATCTAACTCTAACCATAGAAAGGTTTATTTGTAACACATAACACGGTTTAAAGATATTACATATATTATATTTATATATAGTTAAATTTAGACAATATATAGTAAAAAAGGTAGGGTTTTGTATATTTCCAGGTGTTGTTAATATTACACTGTTAAGAAAAATAAGTATAACTTTTCAAAACACACACATAATTAGTAATTATTTTTAATATTAAATTTGATTATCGACTGGAGTTGGTCACTTAGTATTAGTAGTTGAGTTTTAACCATCTAAATCTTTCACTCATTGTGCCTCTTTTAGTTTTATTTTAGGATTTTACTTGCTGCACCTCCACAACCTCTTTACACACCCTTTCCAATTTTCAAAATGATCATTTAACTCTTCATAAAATAATTTTCAAATTACATATTTTAAAAACTTTCAGAAACAAGCTTTCTGAAATTTCCGAAACAAAATTATCAAAATGAGATTTCTGAAACAAAATTTTTGGACAACATGAAATATATTCCAGAATAAGGTTTTTAAGAATGAGATTTCTGAAATAAATTTTCCGAAAGACAATGCCTTTCAGAATGAGTGCTCTGGAATATCCATACATGAAATATATTCTGGAAAAAGCTTTACAGAGCATAAGAAATATGGTCTAAAAAACTTTTTGGAATGAGTTTTTTTTTTCTCTGCATTGTCTCCTTTTTTTCTTCTTCTACAACGTTATCCCTTTCTTTTTCTTTCTCTCAAGCAGTGGTGCAACAGTGACAACGGCAGTGTTGGAGTGATGCAGTAATGGAGAATGTTTGAGTTTTCTTTTTTTTTCTAATGTTGTGATGGTGTAGTTATTAATGGTGGGGTAACAGAAAACAATAACCTTTATGTTATGGCACAACTGATGGCAGGCCCAGTGAAAGAAATCCCAGAGTACTTTAAGAGAAATCCAGGTTTTCAATTTTTTGGCCCTTGATCGTAGATTCGATATTAAAGTCACGGGCTGCTATTTCACCTCATTTTTTCCCCTTCACTCCGCTTACCAGTGTTTTATTTATTTAAGAAAATACCTTTCGCACAAATTAGTTTTTTATTTTTTTTCTTTTAATGATACTAAACTGAAAATAATTGAGAGTTGTTGTTAAAAAAATTAAAATGCAATGAGCAAAAAGATTAGTGTAAATAATAGTTTTGAAGGCTTATATATACCTATTAATTATAAGTTATTTTATTAGCCAATTACAAGGTGGACTTGTGAGATCTATCTCATATATCTTGCATCTGCATATTAATTATACTTAAAAAATTATAAAGAACAACGAGATATGAAATGAAATTTAAGGAATATTAATCATTTTTAAAAAATGAATATATCTGTAGCCATTGCCATCTCCAATGAGGGGTAATGGACAATTACTACCCACACTTATCCGTTGCCATATGCCTAGTGCAGATTAACAATTACTGGCAAAATATAAAAAAGAATCAGAGTGGGGAAAAATCACATAGTAAAATTGGTGTAAAGAAATGCATGGTACCCTAATATATGATTAGTTATTTTGTTAATAAAATAGATTAAGCTACACCTGAAGTTGGTGGATTTTTATGTATCAGTTCAACTTTTAATTCAAATAGTTTTAAATTGGATCAACATACGGTTTAAAAATAATAGTTATAATATATCTAATATGGCTAATAAATAAGAGAGAAAATACAATGAAAAAAAAATATGATAAAAAAAATAGCTTTATAATTTTTAAAAGAGAGACGAAGAGAAAGTGAACAAAAGGAGTTGCACCTCCCTTTTTTTTT
>Ga0214542_1008394_pt1 | contig 17076 bp, 13 predicted proteins | sample CNSS1metaG_FD_160096 | JGI IMG/M metagenome (GOLD analysis project Ga0214542, IMG submission 160096) | Root nodule microbial communities from cowpea collected in UCLA plant growth center, Los Angeles, California, USA - CNSS1 | ecosystem: Host-associated > Plants > Roots > Nodule | place: USA... | reverse complement strand
TGTTTGAATTTGCTTGAATGAAAGATCCGAGAAGACTTATCACCAAGGGAGGTTGGTAAGAATACTTATTTTTCACCTACATATTACACTATGTCCAAACAAGAGAAGATAAGTTTTTTCCTTTGTCACTATATAAATTGGTACTTAAATTGGTCACTATATAGTGACTAATTATATTTTTTTTTTCATAAAATTGGTCATTATTCAAATATTTTCTTGTACTATACTATGACTTTATAAATTATATACCTCATTGATAAGTATTGATAAAATATCATAAAGTATTAGACACGAATACGTGTCAGACACGGACACGTAACCCAAAATAAAGTATTAGTACATCATAGCACGTATCGTATATGTGCATCATAGATTATGACCAAATCGAATATAAAAAATTGACTTTGACATGTTGCATAATATTGACTTGACACACGTGACATAATGTGAGCTTGACACATGGACATTACCGTTAACTATTTTAACGGTGTTAGCAGAAATGATCAAATTAAATAAAATTGACTAATATTATGACAAAATTAAAAAAACCGAATGAACCAAATCATTATTTAAATCTTAAAAAAATTAATTGAACTTTTGCTTCCTTCATATTTTGAGTGTTTGTCTAAGGGTTCTTTAATTTTTTTTTTTATTTAAACAGGTTCTATATAAAATAATGTTTTAGGGAATAAACTTTGTGATACTCATTTCGTTCTTACACAAATATTTTATATTTTTTCTGTTGTCCTTTTATGTAATAAGTTTTACATTTAAAATTAAAAAAAGTACACAATCAAAGAATATATTTAATAACTTAAATATCGTTCGATTCTCTATTGTGTTGTTGTGTGTTGTACCTTTAAATATATTTTAATATTTTATATATTTAGATGAGTGTATTTTAAAGACATCTAAGGAAAATAACAACAAAATCAATAAATCATCTTAACTCGCGTCGCGAGTAACATCACCAACCACTTTGTCTTTAATACATGTTTTAAACTACCACTATAACAATTTATAGTTTTGACCACATTAAAATAACGGCTAAATAAATATAGCCTAAACATATAATAAACAACATTTTTTATAAATGATGTATAAATATAATGAAAGTCCATGATTATATAATTGTTGCTTTAAACTATGTGGGCAAAACTAGTAAAAATGTGGTCTAAAAACATAGGTAAGGTATAAAATCAACATGTAAAAATGTTGTCTATTGTGAGAATTTTAAGCAACCGTTTTAAAAATATTGTCATACTAAAAACCGTTGTCTATTATCTATAGCTACACTCACCTATACCACGCCTAAAAAATTGTGGTCTAATCTTTAAACCACGGTTTTTATAATTTATATCATAATTTTATGCCGTTGTCTAAAGTGATTTTTGTTGTAGTGTACTTAATGTTTTCCAACATTTTTAAATAGTTTAAGAAATATTTTATTTAATTTAAAAATATTATTTGTATATTAACAACAAAAAATAAAAATACTTTAATAGTACATATTATTTTAACACATCTTTATATTATTAGATAAAACTATAAACGGAAAATAAATAGACTCATCGTATATTTGATTTAATAACATTTGTCTCGGTAAAAGGTAGGTTATTTAAAATCAACCTAATTTCAAACTTATTTTCATGGATAACTTTCTACCACTTCATTTTTCTATTATGCTCCATTACCGGATTTGAATTTCTATTCCCTCAAATTAAAAGACAAAGCTCTCTTTTGAACTCTTCCTCTTTTATGGGAAGATTTTCGTCTATATCATACTAAGTTTAAAACAAATGTTATATTATATTTAAATAAATTAAATAAATAATTAATAAAATAAATGAAATTAACACGTGTCAGCATTGTATATATGTCATCAGATTAAGATTAAGAGCCTACCTGGAATGTCGTTTGCACATCATCACACAGTTATCCGTGTTCAAAAATAAGGATGAAAACCATGAGTTTTGAATGCATGAGGATCAAAATGATTTTAGGTTTACAAGAAAAACCATTTTCAAATTACCATAATAGTACATGTATAAAAAGTATAATTAACCCTTTAAAATATGTACATATCTAGATTGGGAAGATTCTTTTATTAATAATTCTTGTTTCATTTTATTTAAAATTAATTTATAGATAAGTTAAAACTAAAGATTTCAAAAATTATAAATAAGTCTTAATTAATAAAAATTAGTTTCAAATTTTTTTCGTATTTTTTGTTTTTTAAGTCCTTTAAAGATTAGCTCATCAAAACATATTCTAAATTTTACATTTTAAATTATATAATTTGTAATTCCTTTTCGGTTTACGTAATTAAAATACATTTTATAATATATAATACACTTTTGAATTACATAATCTTAAAATTTATTTTAACTTATACAATGTAAACATATTTTTAAATTTTGTAATTTAAAATATATTTTTAATGTATTTAAAAAAGTAGAATACGTTCTTGTTGCACAATCCTTAATACATTTTTAAATTCTTTATTGTAAATGTCACAATATAAGATACTTTAAAAACCTATTAATAACTTTTCCACATCTATAAAGGTGCAGGAAGAAGACATTATGGTGCTAATAGAAATAACCTTAGTCATCAACAATTAGATTACATTTATTTGGTATTTTATTTTTGTTTCGTAAGTCACATTGTAAACAAACCTAATGTGTTGTGGGCCTAGCCCAATAGCTACCAATTTAAGGTCAAAACAGTGAAGCGTTAAAGTGCGAATTAGGGTTTTGTTTTGTGTTTGTGAGACCGGTGAAGGGTTGTGTGTGAGAGAGGGGAAAACATGAAGACGATTCTATCTTCCGAAACGATGAACATTCCCGACGGCGTGAGCATCAAGGTTCACGCGAAAGTGATCGAGGTGGAAGGACCCCGTGGAAAATTGGTGCGAGATTTCAAGCATCTCAACCTGGATTTTCAGCTCATCACCGACGAGAATGGCAAGAAGAAGCTGAAGATCGAGGCCTGGTTCGGATCTCGCAAAACCTCTGCCGCCATTCGCACCGCCCTCAGCCACGTCGACAACCTCATCACCGGTGTCACCAAGGGCTACCGCTACAAGATGAGGTTCGTCTATGCTCACTTTCCCATTAACGCCAGCATCGCCAACGACAGCAAATCCATCGAAATCCGAAACTTCCTTGGCGAGAAAAAGGTTTTGTTTTTAATTTCTTATTTATTTTTTATTTAAACATGCTTTTTAGTCGCTTACAGTAACCTAGTTTTGAATTTGTTATTTTTATTTATTTATTTTATTCTCCATATTTGTTTTGTTTTCGGGCTTCCAAATTTAAAATCACTAGTCCTTAATATTCATATTCAGAATAGCATTTATTTTACAGAACTTTCAAAGTGTTTAGTAGTGTTATACACAATTATAGTTTCTTGGTAGATAATATGAAGCCTTCCCTCCCAATGTTGCAGAAAAGAAATTCCAGGAAACGACCGAGTTAGATTAATAATCTTGTTTTGACTAGCAAAAAAAATCATTTTTAATGTATGATTTTGACCTCTCTCGAGTTAAAATTTTGCAAATCAGGTTCACAAGTGTTGTATTTATATGCTTTATTTTTCTTGTAATTTCCGATTTTATAGTTTAGGTCTTTAGGTATCTTATCTGTGCTATTTTTGCTTACACTCATAGTTTTGTTAGTATTTACTTTAAGAAGTTTTGATGTTTTGGATATCAAAATATGTGATTTTGGTCTTTGAAGTTAAAATGATGCATACTAGGTTTCCATATATTGTATTTGCATGACTGTAGTCTTCCGATTGCTTAAATTTGATCTGAGGGTATACAACTGCTGTGCGATTTTCATTTACTTCAACTTTTGGTTAAATATTTGATTTAGAAATTTGCAATCTTAATCTTCTACGGAAACATGTTTCTAAGTATTGTATGCTAGATCTTAACGATTTGGACGTCTTTGCCAATGGTTGATGACGAACTTTCTTGATAAAATTTGGTTACAGGTGAGGAAAGTGGATATGCTTGACGGTGTGTCTGTTGTTCGATCTGAAAAGGTGAAGGACGAGTTGATTTTGGATGGAAATGACATAGAGCTTGTTTCCAGGTCTTGTGCTCTCATTAACCAGGTATGTTTATGTCATCTCTCCCAAACCCTTCTCTAATTTACTATTGTTTAGATTTTAATTGTGTTTGTCATTTGTTTGCTCTGCTACAGAAATGTCATGTTAAAAACAAGGATATTCGGAAGTTCCTTGATGGTATTTACGTCAGTGAGAAGGGAACAATACTAGTGGAAGAGTAGACCATGCTGCTTTTGTTTTTTAGCTTGGACATCTTTTTGGTGGCTATCAGTTTGAGATTTGATTTACAATTTTTGTGTTGGTTGACTTTCTTATGGAAATGTTTTGCTTTAAATTTACTGATCCAACATGCTTGGAATGAAAAATTTGCTGAAATTTGGTAATTTTTGTAGTGAGAGATGAATGTGGTTGATATGCTGTCACAATGAAAAGTTGCATTATCATGATGGGATTGATACAATTCTAAAAAACTATTTTTGGAAGAGTATTAAGATTACTCATTCAGTTTTGGATCAAAAACATGAAAACGAAAGCTGTCTCTGGTTTTGGATCTTAAAAATCAAAACATTTGTTTTGAAGCAATTTATGGAGTGTATGGAGGAGTTATTTTATACGAGAGTGTCTCTGATTTTTCATAAATTTATTTTTGCCCAACAAAGGAAGTGACTTGCCCAATGATGAAGCCCTTGAGTAAAATTCTAACAAAATTCACCTGGTGAATCCAAACATTGTCTAGTGACGTAACCAACTTATGCTGTCTAGATGTTCATAAAATTATTTTTCACTCAACGACAATAACATTCACCTAACGATGCAAATCTCTAAGAGCCAAATCCATTAGGCTTGCCTAGTGAATGTATCGATTAAATATCTTTCTGGAATTAATTGTTTCAATCTTGCCCAGTTGGTGGTGGCTCGCCCATCAAATATTGATAACTAGCATTATCATTGCTTTTATTTTGTTTAATTTTATCTTTTATTCATATTTTTATTATTAATTTTTAGATAATAAAGGTCTTTATTTAATAAATTGGGAAATAGAAATATTTAATTATTATTTGTGTAGATAAGTGAAAATCATTCAAGATCGTAGAATATCTCAACAAAATCAATACTGATACTTCAATTACAAAAGTCACGTACAAATTTTACATTCAGTCCATTTATGAAAGTCTTTAAATAAAATTTTATGAAAATTAAAATATTTATTAAATTTGTAAACATTAATAAAACTTAGTTGATAAAGTTTTAAAATATTTTTCTTAATTTATTAATAAAAGTTATAATACATTATTTCATCAAAATCATACAAAAAAACAAAGATTTAACTAATAATAATAAAATTTTAATATATACACTCTGCATATAGTTTAAAAAGTTTAAAATTTTCAAATATATAAATATATTAATTTAAAAAATTTACAAAATTTTAGGAGAACCATGACCCTTTTAGTTCCTAAAAAGATATGTCATTGTTACATAAATACTAGACTAGGAATTAGAAATATATTATTTTAATAATAAAATAATTGAGGTGTAATTTATTAGAGCCTACTTCTAATATGTAGTTATTTTCTAGATCTTTATATTATTTACATTTTAAAATCAAAAATGAAAAAAAAAAATTTGAATGTTAAAAACAATTCCGCACTAATTTCAATATAACAACACATTACAAATCATTCACATGCTTCAGCAACAAATCCACCTTTATTAATTTTATTTTCTTAAAGGATATAAAGGCACAAAATGTCACTTTACCATAATATTATATAATAACTCTTACAAGATCAATTAGTACCAATCAGATTGTTGATTCACTTGACTGCATCATATATCCATAATCATGTTAGATTAAACATATACTTTTTTATCTTGAATTTGCTCAACTCATTGAATCTGACTAAACGGGTCAATTCTATACATGTTTTACAATAATGAATAGTGAATATTTAATAAGACTAAACCTATGCAAGATTATACACACGATAGAGAGAGATTAATATTTAAGTTAAGTATTGCAACATGATATATTTGTTCTAATTAATGTGATATTAATAATTTAGGAGAGTATCTTAAGCACTTAATTAACTTGATTGTTTACTCTGATCAACAATGTCAATCATCATGTTCTTAGGGTACGTAACATAATTTGGGTCGACATGGTTTATCTTAAGTAATTCAATTTCAATGTTAAATAAAAGACAAAAAACCATGAATATAACACTCACTAGAAAAAAGTGAGTTCCTCTATAGGGGAATCGAACTTTCAATAAAGAAAATTGTTTTGCCATCTTCCTAAAAAATGGATATACCATTTATATTGTATGATTGAATGTGCGAATGCAAAGTTTACATGCACTTTTTTGGGTCTTCGTGGACATGAATATTTGACCTAAAATATAGAAACAAAACATTAAAATTATATACTATCTTTCAATTCCATGGTAGATTCGGCCACGTGATTGCTTTATACCCATTATGAGAGAGATGGAATTGGTAATTTGAAATCTTAAAGTGAGGAAGAAAAGAGAAGTTTAGTTGCACTTTTTCACTTTAAATTTTAGGTTGTCGTGGTCTAGGAATATTAGAATAATCTAAATCTGCAATGCCATTTGTTACATGTTGTTAGCCTTCACTTTTCTTCCCCCACACTCACCAAGATTCACATTTCATGGTTGCAATTGCAAAGCAATGAAGAAACCAAACCAGAGTTCACAGCTGTGTTCAGACTTAGAATATTCTTAGTTTAACTCATACACCAGAAATTGCACAAAGACACTCTCATGTGTATAATAAGCATGAATCTTTTCTAGATTAACCTTCAAAAATGAGATAATTGCTATAAAATTAAAAGGGTCACCATTTTTCTTTGATTTCATAATAATACTCTTTCGTTCATAATGTATACTAAATTTAGCTCAACATGTTTAACCGTTTCTTCTCTGTATAAATTTTCTAGTCCAAACACCATATAAAGACTTAAAAAACTGTGAAGCTAGGTGGTCCTCAAAAGTGGCTGCACTTTTTTTACTTTTGAAATGCTTTGAAGTACACGTGGAATGAAGTTTAGAGAAAGAATGTGGATGTTGTTGTTACACATTTGTACGGATTTATACTCTTCTTTGTGCTGATCTACTGGATATCTCACTAATATTCACCAACTATCATATGAGCTTCAGATAGTTACTTCCACCCTTCAAATTGATTCTCAAGACAAAAAAACAACTCTCTTTAATTAGGTCCAATTTTTCCTTTCTTTACTATTCTGGTATCAGGTATAGAATTTTAAGAATTCTCAATTAAATTACTAAATCTTGTGTGCCTCTGAGTCTAGATTAACTTATTCTTTCCCAGCTCTAAAAAGAAGCAAAAGGTTATTTGTATTCATATCCAACGTTTGAGTTATCATAATGTTTGGGTTTTTTTAGAAATTTGTTTTGTTCATCGGATTAAGATTGACTGGGAAAATAATATTAAACTGAATAAATGATAACTACAACTTAACTACAAATAAATGGTTTCTCTTCTACCTCAAAATGAAGCCTAAGTTCAGTTGATTTGTGTGTGTGTGGAGTTGAAGAATCCAAAGGAAAAGTAAAACTCTGGGAGTTCAATTTGCAGTTCACTATAGGGCAGTTCGAGCAACACCATTTCTGAAACTGTGAATTTTCCATGTCTTTCACTTCAATCAAATTAGAAAAAAATTGTATTTTGACACCCAAGTTTCCTCTTCCTTCCATTTGACTCTTCCTTTTATTAACAAAATATTATATTTAATAAATATAAATAAAATTTTGAAGTAAAATAATAATATTATAAGTATGAAATGGAAATAAGTATGAAATGGAAGTATAATAAAAAACAACGTCAAAGAACCCAGGTCTATCAAATTATTACCATAAAATATTTCTGAAATGAAAAATTCTAATCATGTTAAAATAATAATAATAATATAATATTTGCTCCTGTTAAAAAATTTATACATACTCAAAATATCGAAATTACTAAGAGAGATAATAATAATAATAATAATAATAATAATAATAATAATAATAATAATAATAATAATGTGTCTGTTAAGAAAATTTATACATGGTCAAAAAATTCAAAAATACTTGTGTTTTGCCTTTTAAATTTGTCTTATATACTTGGATGTTATATATACTTTGGTTCTATAAGAACCGAAGCCCATAAATTCGGAAAAATTTTAAAATTATATATATATATATATTTTAAATTATTTTATCTGAGCAAGAGATATAGATTTCGATTATTGAAAAATCAAAGTTTATAAAATTTATATGCTTCGATGGTAAGGAATCGAACTTAAAGTTAAAAAAAATTTTAAAAGTATATAAATATATATATATATATATATATATATATATTAATTAGTAGCATTCTTTAGGCTATGGTTATTAGTAAAACTGAAGTCTATTAGAATATAAGTCTAAATTTTACAAATAGCCAAAGTCTAAAGGGTTATCTAGGGTAAATTTAGACGAAATTTTAAAGGTGCTAATGTTCTCTCTTCCTCCATTGGTTTGTTATGACACTGCGAACACCGTTTTGCACACTCCTCCACTCACCTCCCTTCCTTGTCGTTGTTGATCAATTTGCTCCTTTCCTCCACACTCTTCCACATGCGTCGTTGCTTCGCCACCACTCTCCTCCCTTCCCTTTCCTTTTTCATTTTGGTAATCGCAAAACTAGAACTGTCGCCATTGCTGTCACGCCGCCACTTCGCTCCCATCCTTTCTCTTCCCTCAACTCTCCTCCATGCTGCTACTGCCATCGCCACTTTTCTCCTTCCCTTTTCTTCCCATTTTGAAAGTACAAGAGGTTCACTCATGATCATGTGTTTGTTTTTTATTATTTTCTTAATTCTTGGTGTCTAATGCAATTATTTTTGTTTAGGTTCTTCATTGTGTAGGCGCAATTCATCACTTGGTACTCCAAACATTAGAATAATATGAAATCAATTAGCAGTTGAAGTTTTATAGATAGTTAATAAATTAGTCTTTGGAGTCTTAAGAGTAGTTAATGTATTAGACCTTAGAGTCTTATAGGTGGTTAAAGTGTTACCCGTTTATAGCCATTTTTGTCTATTTTGAGTACCACAATAAGAAATATGTGAGTCTATAAACTATATTGTTAATGAATTAGCAATTGAAGTATTATAGGTAGTTAATGAATATGTTGTTGGAGTGTTAAGAGTACTTAATATATTAGCTGGTAGAGTCTTATGGATAGTTAATGTGTTATCTGTATTGAGGCGTTTTATAGCCATTTTTGTCTATTTTGAGTACAATGGTAAAAAAATATGAGTCTATAAATTGTATTATTAATTGCATGAATGGAACAATGACAACAAATAAACATGAATCAAATTATTCACAACCAGTACAAGAAAATCCAAAATTAGAAACCAATTTTAGAAACAAAAAAAATTAGTCACTATAGTAAAACATTTAGATACCGATTTACAATTTAAAATTATTGGTTACTAAAATAGTCACTATTATAAACAAAAAATAATAATTGGTCACTAAATTGATCACTAATTAATTAGACACTAATTTAGAAATTAAGTCATTTTGCTAGGCAAAACCTAGGTAGCTAATTTTTATTGACCAATTTTCTTTGGTAGCCAAAGCCATGGTAGCTAATTTTTAAGACCAATTTAGTGACCAATTATAATTTGTTATTTATAATAGTGATTATTTTAGTAACCAATAATTTTAAGTTTTGTAAATTGGTATCTAAATTGGTCACTATAATTACTAATAATTATTGGTCACTAAAATTGGTCACTATTTAGAAGTTTTCTTGTAGTGAGCAAGCTTGATTTGCTTACAAAGTGGTATCAAAGCAGTTAGCTTGAATTTAGACAAGAAAGAAAGTGAGAGATGACTAGTCTTACAAAGAGTTTGTCCTTGCCCAAGTTGATAAAGACGGTCAACTATAACAATTGGAATCTCAAAATGAAGGTTCTTCTTGACTTCCAAGAAAATTGGGAGGTGGTAGAAAATGGTCATGCAAAACTAGAAAACACCAAGATTTGATCGAAATCCCAAATGAATGCCTTGAGAGCAGCGCGTAAAAAGGACAAGGCATCTTTGTAGATTTTGTACCGAGCCATGGACGAGTCTGTCTTTGCGAAGATTGCAAGTGCAAAAATCTTTAAAAGAAATGTGAGACATTCTAGAGAAGGCATATAAAGGGATGATTGAGTGAAGTAGGTGGCTTCAAACACTCAGAGGTGCGTTGGAAAGCATAAGAATAAAGGAGATAGAAGGAGTAGCCAAGTACATAACTCGAGTTGAAACCATGACGAACCAACTTGGCAGAAATGGAGAGGAATTGCCCGTTAGCCAAGTTGTGGAGAATATTTTGAGACCTTTGACAATTGACTTTGAGAATGTGGTATGCGTAATTTAGGAGTCGAAGGATCTATAAATGCTCATGGTTAAAAAGCTTATCAGGTCTCTTGAGGCGCACAAGTAGCGAAAGAGGAAGGCAGAGCCACTAGATCATGCACTTCAAATGAAGGCATCAATTAAAGATGAGAAAGCTCAAAACACTCAAGCTAGAGGACGATACTGAGGAGGAAGAGAAAGAAGTCCTAGTAGTAGAAGCTGAGGACAAGAAGAGGAGAGAGAACAAACCAACCAAAAAAATTGGTGCGAAAGAGGACGAAGTTCGTGAAAAGGAGGTCGGTTGAGCAAGTCAAATGTTGAGTGCTTTATGCATGACAAGTATGAATATTATGCTAAAGAGTGCTACTTGGATAAGTGCTTTAGTTGTGATAAGGTCGAACATTTTACTAAAAAATGGCTATCTAATGAAAATAAGAAAAAATCAACCTCACAACATAAGTTAAAAAAAAAAGCGGTGTTGTTGATGGTGGCATGTAGCTTGGGGGTTGAGCACAAGTGAGTGGAAAACTCAACAAGAAGGCCAAATAACGTGGAGATTCTACAAGAAAGTCGAACAACATGCAGAATTAGATAAGATAGTAGAATAGTGTTAATAGGTCTACCAGAAATTCTGATAGATTAGTGGTGCATTCGAACAACTCAGAGAGGGGCACATAGACCTCGATGGAACAAGTGCAGAACTTAGATAACTCAGTGGAGCATGTGGAAAGCCTGAATAACTCACTAGAGAAAATGAATAACTCGAAAAAGCCCGATGGCCATGGGGAGCTCAAGTAGCTTGGTGAAACATGTAGATAACTTGGATAAGTCAATGGAGCAAGTGGAAAGCTTAGATAACTTGGTGGTGTGTCCTTACTACTTAAATATCTTGCACACATATGCAGAGATGAGCTAGTAATTCAAAGGTTAGAGATTGCAAAAAGTTATTTGCAACAAAGAGTTTAAAAGGAGGTTAAAGGTAATGCAATTTTACTGGCAAGCTAAGAGAGAAGAAAATAAGCTTTGCATAAGTGGCGCTTGGAATTTGAACAAGATCTTTCAAGATTGCAAGAATAATTGCGTGCCGAAAAAGGATCTAAGAGCTACATTGGAAGTAATAGATGAGAAGTGATGAATTGAAATGGATGACGAGTTTGATGTGAAGTGGGAGTGGGGATTTTTGATCCCTCAAAAGGAGCTCGACTTACTGACAGGAACCTAGTTAATGACAAGTCGACCACGAAGACAAAAAAGAACCCGATTAGGGACAAGTCAACCAAGGTTAAGAAGAAGTTAGCTAAAATAAGGAATAATTTAGCCATCCAGATAGTGAAGATCCCGATCAATCATCAAAAGAGCAAGCACAATATGAGAGAAGTTACTGCACATGGGAAGTCATGATGAAGAATAGAAGAATCGAGATAAATAATAAAAGAAGCATTTAAGTTTGTAGGGGAATTTTATTGGGTTTAGAATAAACTTAAATTAATTAGGCATTGAAGTGTTATAGATAGTTAATGAATTATTCGTTGGAGTCTTAAAAGTAGTTAATGTATTAGACCTTAGAGTCTTATGGGTAGTTAAAGTGTTACCCGCTTTGAGTTGTTTATAGCCGTTTTTGTTTGTTTTGAGTATGGCAATAAGAAATATGTGAGTCTATAAACTATATTGTTAATTGCATGAATGGAACAATAACAACATATAAACGTTAATCAATTATTCAAGAGAGCTTGATTTACTAACACATAATATAATTTTAAATATTAAAACTGTAATATATTTAGAGTTGTGAATGTAATGACATATGAGTAAATTTCAACCTAGTCTTAGAAGTAGCTCATTTTTATTGATTCACGATAATTTGAAAAAAAATTTCAACTTCGAAAGGTTTCACATAAAATGAGTTAGGGTAAAGCTCAGTGTGGTTTCAAAATAAGACTTCAATTAATTCTTAATTATTGTTCAAAATTTAAATATCCTAAATTTCAAATTGATACTTAAATATTAATTTCATAATAATTGTAAATTGACTGTAATTATTTTTTATTGTTTTCAACTTAATTATAAGGTTAAGGTTAGGGGTCCAACCTAATTTATCTGGGTCAACTTGACTTGATTTGGCTAGACTTTACATGACTATGACCAAACTCAACTAGACATTTATTTGAGTTAAACCAACACAACTCAATCTGACATCACCTTGACTTGAATTCAGTTCAACCTAACTTGACCAAGCTTGACTTTATCTTGAACAAGGTTAGGCCCAACACAACCTAACATGAGCTTACCATGACCTAATTCAAACTAACTTATAGGTCAAACCCTACCCAGTTCAACTTGACTTGGGTTCAACCCAACCCAACTTGCTTGTGCTTAACTGAACATAGCTTGACTTAGGCTCAAATAGAACCAACATTATATTTCTTAGGCCCAACTTGACCAAACTTTTACTGGCTAAGGCCTAACTTGACCTGACTCCATTGAACCTGACTTGGGTACAAACCTTGGTCCAACTCTACTTGACCTAGCTTGAGCTTGACCGACCCTAACTTAGGTTCGACCCTGACTTAATTTAGCACTAGTGTCGGAAGGAGATTTGGCCGCAATTAATTTTTTCATTCGTCCCCGGTTCCAAAATCGAGGCATATAAGGCCGATGCCAAAAAGGGTCAGCTTTTGGCCTTGGGTCTGAACCGAAGCAGAAACCCCCCATTATGGCTCGGTTCTTTTGAAAACTGAAACCATATAGAGTTTGACATGTAGCACTACATCTCTCTCCCCCATTAGGGTTTCATTCCAACATTGGTGAGTGACAACAATGGAGGTTTGTGTTCACATTGCACTTTGCTACATTTCAAGCAACGTGGTTGATAGTGGAGCTCGTGGTTTCACTTTCGTTTTCAAACCTGTTGGTGCTTTCATAGTGTCTGTTTCGTCATTTGCATGGGCTTGTGACGAGCACTGCCATGGAGGTGTCACGGTGGCTCGATCTGTTGTGCAATGGCTCGCATGGAGGATATTGCTCTATCAAGGCTGAAGGTGGCTGGTTGATGCAGAGATGGTGTTGCGTCGTGGTTAAACAAAGGGTTTGTCGGAGTTCTGATGAAGGAGCAACATGAGGGATGAACTAGTGGCTATCGTGGAACTCAAATGATCACGACAACGTGGAAGGAGGCTCGACGGTGGCTGACAGTGCGAAAGGAGGCTGGACGATGGCGACTGTTGACGGAGGCGCGAATCAGAGGAGAAAAAACGAAGGTGCAACACTGTGGAAGACGGAGAATAGTGCACTCGTGTTTTAAAGTCCCTAATTAGGTATATTTCCTCTCTTCAATTTTTAACTTAGGCAAAATAGGGCTTTTGGCACCGATTCAATTCTACCCAAGGCCAAATGTCACTCTCCTAGTGGCAATTTTGAAATATCAACGAACTTTTTTTCTTCGGGTTAGTGAAACCGAAGCCTATAAAGCTTTATGGCAGCATGTATTTAGTAACCGAGGCAAACAAAACATATTTTGCTTCGAGTATTTGAGGAACCGAGGTAGAAAAGTTAGCAGAAATTTAAAAAATGCCATAACACAATTATATGCTTTAATTTTGTGATAACCAAAGCCTATAACGTGAGGTAAAATCCCAAAATTGCATTAGTGTAGGTTAGGTTCATGTCAACTTGACTTGATATAATCTGATTTGGACATTGTTTGATCTAAACCCAACTTAATTCAAAATACTCGATTTCGACCCAATTCAGTGTGAGCTAGACCAAAACCGACACGAGTTAGATTTGAATGTGTTTTTCATAAAAGCAAAATCTTTTTCCAATAAATGTTATTTTTTATTTTTTATTTTATTTTCAGTTTTAATTATTATTGGATTGGTCCTGATCTAGAAACTTTTAAGCGTTTTTTGTGATTATTTTTTTAATCCGGTGGACCTTTTAAGCAGTGGGTTGGGTCAGGTTAACAAGCTCGATGTATGTACCTATATATATATGTGGGGGACCTACATTTGGATTTGGAGAAAATATATAAATATGAACATAACACTAATGCTTTAATTCCCATATTTGTAGGCTGAAAAGGAATTACAAATATGATAATACTAATATTTTTCTTCATCATGGTGTGAGCCCCAGGGGCATCAATAAGAGCCTCCGAAGCATATATGGTTAATCTTTTGCACTCTTTCTAAATGGCATATTGCCACATGTGTGAATGAAAGTGTAAAAGAACAGTTTAGCTGCACTTTTAGCCATCGTGGAAATGAATATTTCACAAAAAGAACAACACACGTGAAAGAGTGAAATCAAGGTTTGACAAACTCTACCATGAACGAATGAATCACAATGCTTAGTTTTCATCCATTGTGTTATGAGAATATGTTATAGTAATCTCACACTGCACTGAACTTAGTGACTTTAAACAAGGGGCTGTCATGGTCTTTCGAATATCAGAATAATCTGTATCTGCAATGCCATTGGTTACCTTTACCACTCGCCATTCTCCTCCACAAAGAGGAAGATTCACGTTTCATGGCTGCAAAACAGTGACACCACAGAGCTGCTGCTGCACACTGCAAAGGCTTGAGTTGTTGGAATATTCCAACACCCTCTTTGTACACTAAAGTGCATATATGTCACTTCCATGTTCTTCCATATCTATTACTTTCCCTTTTCTCTGCCCATCTTTCTTGTCCTCAAACAATGTATATATTGGAGTGCCAAATACTTAAAAGAAGAAAAATATTATTACAACCTTGTGTTTTCTTTATTGTTTACTTCACTTAAATATAGCTTTGAGTGTTCCAAAGATTAATATGTCTGATCCTCACAGAATAATAAGAAACACCAGTGTTGTAAAAGTTGTTGGTAAGAACAGTAATACTATGTTGCAGTTGAGTTTGAAATAAGGTTGTCGAAATGGTAAAGTAGTCCTTAGTTCGAAGTCATTGAGTGAAGTAAGTGGTCCGAAAAAGTGTGTGCACTTTTAATCTTTAGGGAAGGAACGAGATACATGCAGAACAAACACCCAAGAGATTGCTTTATTCCCATTGTGTGATAAAGACATTGCACATTTTCACTTGAACTATTTCGCTTTAGATTTAAGGCTATAATGGTTTGGAACATTGCAATGATCTATATCTGCAACGGCATTTGTTAAATTTTTAGTGCTACATGTCACTTGCTTCCCCACTGAGACGAAGATTCATATGTCACAGTCATATATACACACTCCACACTCTATACATAGCTAATTACTTATCTTCACGCAGTGGTTAAATCCTTTCACAAATTTACTAAGAGAAGAGCATATATTAAGGAGTATAACTTGAGATTTTGACTGTTGCATTGCATGCCTATAGAATCTACCTGGACCCAAATTGACACATGTCTCCAAGTTGTGCCATCATAACAGCATGAACAAAGGCTTCAACATCTCTTTAATGATTCCAAAAGGCAAAGAAGCAATATAAGACATCTCTTTAATGATTCCAAAACAAAACCCCATCTCCTATTATTTTAGTACTGTCAATCAAGGAAATCCTCAGCACTTTTTCTAAGTGTTTGATGAAGTTGTATAGGGAAAGATTAATACTTGAAACTAGTAATCATTAAACTGAAAAAACTGATTTTTTCCATCATGTATATATCTAGAGTTGATACTTGGTAACACTGATTACACTGAAAAAACAATCAAAACCTGTTGTTCTTTGCTTTTGGTGACCCTGAAACACAACCAACCACTAGATAAGCAAGAACTTTTGTAAGCCACTAACTTTCTGCCACGATGGCACCCTTGATTCTCCCCCAACACTACTTGGTTCGGCTCACTGAACTCAACTCTTCACTCAAACTCACTTCACTTCCAAACTCAACACACAAACCCTCTTCACTTCCCTTTTTTCTCCAAAACACACACAAAAACCAACCAAGTACAAACACTACTCCACCCCTCATACAATATTTCAACACACAACATGTTGAAGGAAGGCACCAACAACGTTGGTGTTGGTGGCAGCTCCAGCACCTGGTCACGCGTCTGCGACACGTGCCGGTCAGCTCCATGCATAGTCTACTGCCATGCAGACTCAGCATACCTGTGTTCCTCCTGTGATGCTCGTGTCCATGCAGCCAACCGTGTGGCCTCAAGGCACGAGCGTGTGTGGGTGTGTGAAGCGTGTGAACGTGCTCCCGCAGCGTTTCTTTGCAAAGCTGACGCAGCTTCTCTTTGTTCTTCGTGTGATGCTGACATTCACTCAGCGAACCCTCTCGCCAGCCGCCACCACCGTGTTCCAATTCTCCCCATTTCGGGTTCCCTCTTGGTAGAACCAGATCACGAACCGGAGCACGGTTTCGTGAACGAGGTGGAAGAGGAAGAGGAAGAAGTTTTCGATGAGTACGATGATGAGATTGAAGCTGCTTCGTGGTTGTTACCACATCCTTTGAAGGGTAATAATAAGGTTTACTGCTGGAAAAATGTGTATCTTTTCATTCATCAAGACAACAATATATATATACACATTTACAAGGAACTGTTACCCTATTAAGGCCAACAGAATTGCAGCCACTAATCATGCCC
>Ga0214542_1008392_pt1 | contig 17082 bp, 16 predicted proteins | sample CNSS1metaG_FD_160096 | JGI IMG/M metagenome (GOLD analysis project Ga0214542, IMG submission 160096) | Root nodule microbial communities from cowpea collected in UCLA plant growth center, Los Angeles, California, USA - CNSS1 | ecosystem: Host-associated > Plants > Roots > Nodule | place: USA... | reverse complement strand
TTTTTATCGCACAAGCTCAAACAACCTAATTATCATAATTATCAATTAAATCACTCTTTAAGCACATAAATTCAATTAAATACCCAGTATTAAACACTGAATGAGGGCAAAAATACGCACTCATCACAATCCATCATCTTCTTCTCTTGAGCTTTGTGAAAGGAACCTTCACATCTAGATAGCTTGCTATCTTAATGTCCAGTGGGGATTTCACTTAGCTTTCTTAATCAACTCACACCATATTCAATAATCTTAAAAAGAAACAAGATAATCCTTCATCATAGTAGCAGCTGCTGCAGGACCTGCTTCAGCTTGCTTGTGAACTCCTCCTCTGTTGCGGGTAGAAACTATCTTCGAGAGAATGTGGGTTGGTCCGTAAAGTATTATCTCGTGCCCCACGGTGGGACCAATTGTTCCTGCAGAGAACAAATAAGATATGTCAGACACAAGCGTTACCTTACCTTAATCCACAATCTCCTCAATAGGCTTCCTCCTGGCTGCCATATGCCATTTGTGGGTATCTTGGTTTGGACCGATTTGGACCCGAGAAGAGTTACCTATGGAAGAGACTTCAACGCTCAAGTCAGCAAAAAACTCTCAGAAAGTCAAATCTCGTAATTAAGGGAATAATAAATGCGTACCTTTAATTGCTGGCGTCCATGCATATTTATAGATTATTAATTATGTCTGGCCATGTCATGGGTTAGGCCTCTGTTTTGGCCATAGGTGGGCCTGGGCCTTAGTCCAGGTCAATTAGTTCGATTATCACGGGCCTTAGGGGTTTTGCTGGTAATGCTAAGAATTTGCTAAGTTCTCGTTTAGTTTCTTTAAGATATCGGCTTAGGTTGGTTACTTCTTTAGTGGCTTAGACCGGTTTCTCTTTTAGCGATTTAGGCTAGTTACTTTCATTTGCTTGGCATACGTATGGTGATTATTTGCATCCTTGGCAACTATGTGGACGGGTCTTTACTTCTTTATAATCGGGTTAGGTCGCCTAGGTGTAGTACATCTTTACTTCTTTTTCTCTGTTTTCATCTCTCAAATTTTAACTACTTTATATTTGTGTTTAAAAAAATATGTTTACTAAAAAAAATGTTTAAACAATTTTTTTAGCTGAAAATCATGTTGATTCGGAGGTTAAGCTACAATATTATTTTTGTTTTGACAAAAAATTATTCGCGAACAAGGACGACATTGCATTCCATGATAAAAAAAATGAGAGGTATAAGGTTAAGACCATGAAGTCTAAGAAAACAAAAGAAACATCAGAGAATCTAAAAGAGAGGAAAGACATTTGAGGAAGAGATTAGCAAGAGAATTGTTATTTGATAGTAAAGAAGTTTGATACAAAATTGTGTTAAGAAGAGTCAGAGGAACATGTATATATATGTAAAAGAAAAGGAGAACAACTAAAAACACTACGAAACCACTAAACTATTACAAAAATAGATAATCCAAAAAGATGAAAGCAAAATTAATGCTGAGCAATAAGAAAAGGCATCAAGCACAAACCAGAAGAAACCTATCTTTATCAACCTCCCTCAAGGTTTGGATAGATGTTTCTCATTCCACTTGGAATAAAGATGGTAGAAATTTTAAGAAGGCATAAGCTAGTTTAAGATGTTTAGTGCTTGGAGATTCAAAGAGATGATAGAGTTATTATTGTTGATTTTAGAGAACAAGTGTTTTGTTTAAGTAGATTAAGAAACTCTCAAAAGATCCCCACCGGATATTAAGATAATAAGGTTATCTAAGTATGAAGGTTCACTTCAAAAGACTCAAAGAGGAAGAAGAGATGATAGTTCAAATTAACAAAAGAAAGAACACAAGATAAGAAAGACAACATAAAATGATGAAAACATAGATGAACATAAGAACTTGAAATAAATAAAGAAAGATGGTAAAGATAGGGAATGGAAGAATGGGGGAAAAAGCGCACCACTTTGGGGGATGTGATAAACCTCTTGTCACGTAGAGATTTAGTCAATACTCAATTTTCTCACTAACTAATTGATGAGTTCAAATTTTTGCCCTCATTTAATGTTTAAATTTGGAAATTTAATCGAATTTTTGTGTTTAAGGATTGATTTTAGTTGTAAATGGCGTAAGGTAAAAATGGCATAAAAATTGATTTTAGTTGCATAAAATATTATTGGATATTCTAACGTTTGTTAATGCATCTAAAGTTTAATTTGGGTCATTAAAAGTGTTAATTTGAAATATTCAAAGTTACAAAATAAGTTTAAAATCAACAAATTCGGGAAAGAAATAGTCAGGAGCTTAATGCACCCCTAGTTTTTATTTACACACTCCTCTTGAAGTGGACCACCTAAAAACCTTATTCTGCACCCCTAGTTTTTACTAAGTTGCACACCTCCTACCACTTAAACTCCACTCAACCATATTATGCCTTGTGGCAATCCTCACCTTCTAAATCTATCCAACCACATGATGACACGTGTCATAATCCTCTACTCAGCAAATTGACCAATCAGAGGTTGCCATGTCACTATCTTCCAAAATGAAACCCTAACCCTAATTTTTCTCCTCTCCCACCATTACCATGCTGACAGCCGCCGCCCTTCCACCGCTAGGCACGTAACCGAAAACCACTACAGTGTGCCTCCGCAGCATGTTGCACCTCGCATCATTTTTCAGCCACTGCGCAACCATCACCACCGTGACCGGTACAATTTCCACCATCTTCCTCTTCACAGATCTGCACCAGATTCATGAACAACCAATGCACTACAGAAGTGAACGCAAACGCTAGCACTATGTCTCTGCAAAAAGCAACCACCTCCGTTCACTTCATCAGAACCACAACTGCACTATTGTTTCTGCATCACCACCGTGACAGCTAGCCTTCACGCACCTGCAACGCATCCAACCACCACACCTATTCGTTCCACACAGAACAGCGGTACTAACGTCCTTGCACCTGTGAGCTAGAGCCAAACCACCATGCCGTTTGCCTTCAGCTTCATCAGAAGTGTAGTTTAGAGCAACAAGCCAACACCGGCAATGGCAGCCGTCATTGCCATCATCACCTCCAACCAACGGAAACCCTGATTCTGGAGAGGGAGTTTCTCCGCCATGTGTCAGCGTCTGATAGGGCAGTCAACTAGGAACAAGTCAACTGGTCAAAGTAACAATCAACTCTAGTCAAATTCTGGTCAATATTGTAAAAATGGTTACACAAGAGCGGCATAATTGGAAATTGGACAGAAATTAAGTTGCTAATTAATTAAATGAAGATAAAAGATTTTAGCAACCGAACAGATAAAGTCCAACTCCAATCGAAGCCTATATAAAGAGACCTAAGGGGGCAGAAGAGGACACTTAGAACTGTGGGGTTTTGGTAGATATCGTTGTCCACCACATCTCTCATTCTTCTTTTCCTTTTATTTTCTTTCCTTCATCATATTATCATGTATTCCATCCAAGCCATGGAAGGCTAAGCTTTTAGGGTTGATTCCACTGTAATTTCTTAACTGGATTCTGAGGTTAAATGAATTAATTTATTTGTTCTTTTGATTCTTGTTGAGATTTATTTTTCATCTATGTCTTTTTGTTCTGAATCTAGTTAAAGTAATGATTTTTACATTATAGCAAGTTAGCATAATGTTAAATCTAAATAACATAACAATCATATGAGTCTAAGGGTTTTTAAATTTTAATTAAGAAGTTAATTTGATTAATTTTTAGGAACTTTCATATGATTGCATGAGTTTTTGCTAATAATTGAGAAGTTACTTTGGTTAGAGGTAGAAACTTAGATTAGAATTAATCAAGAAGTTACTTTGATTAATTAACTTTTTACTAGATATAAGGTCTAAAAGAATAGACATGATTAAGACTAGTAATGTTTAATTTAGAAAACCAATTATGAATTGTATTTTGAAAGAGTAGTTGAATTGACCTATTTACTATTACTGTCTTTACAATCCTTTATTTACGTATCATTTATTCTTTGCTTATCAAAACCACATCTTTTCATAGTTACTTGTTATAATTGCATTTTTGTAAAAGTCAAATATTTGAAATCAATTTCGTATTCATTGAGAAACGACTCAGGGTTATCTTAACCCTAACTAGTTTGTTCACTACTAATTTGGCAATACTGAAGTTGCTAAAGTTAAGTAATGGAAATTTGATTGCGTCAACGACGGCGATATCAAATTTGGCACCGTTGTCGGGGAATACGGTTAGTATTTCTTATATTTTGATTTGTTTTTATTCATTCATTTTATTTTATTTATTTATTTTATGCATATACGTTTAATAGAGTTTGTGTTTTTTGAAGTCTTTAGTTTTCTTTTTATATATTTCAAGCAAAGTTCTGTTTTTTTTTTATTAAGAATTTCTTTTAAGAAATGTTTTTGAGACTAGTTAGGAAAACTCTGGCTAGGAAAGACTTGGTATTTAAGTTGTCCATTCTCACGCACCTCTCTTTCCTAGGAGTAGACCCAACGACATCTTAACTTATCTCTTTCTTGAAATCTTTCTCCAAAACAAGAATAAGAAGAAAAAAAAATAGAGGAACATTTTCTGGTGGACTACGTAGTGCATGACTCGGGCCAACCCGGGTCAATTCTATCAATTTGTTCCAGAACTTGAAAGGAACTTGCGTAAATCACGCAAGACACTTGAATTCGGGTGTTCTACTGAAGGAGCACCGTAATCATCTGAACCTACCACTGAAAGTGTACTGCTAGAATCACCTTTGGTGATTAGCATATCTTCTGATCCATCACCTGAACCAGAAATTCAAGAAGATAGAATGGAAGAAAGAACAATAAAAGAGTTGGCTGCACCAGATGCAGCAATTACACAAAACATGTGCATCCAATTTCCGGATGGAAAATTTGAGCTTAAGTCTGGGTTAATCCGTCTTCTACCTAAATTCCATGGATTAGCAAGAGAAAACCAGTACCATCACTTGAAGGAATTTCATGTTGTTTGTTCATCCATGAGTCCTACAACAGAGACTGGGGAACACATTAAGCTCAAGGCTTTTCCATTTTCATTGCAAGATGCTGCTAAGAATTGGTTATACTTCCTTCCACCAGGATCCATTAATACTTGGGAGACTCTGAAAAGATTATTTCTGGAAAAGTTTTTTCCAGCCTCTAAAGTTGTTGTTATTCGCAAAGATATTTATGGGACAAGGAAACAAGAAAGAGAAAGTCTTCACGAGTATTGGGAAAGATTCAAAAAGTTATGTGCTTCCTCTCCTCATCACAAAATAAATGAGTATCTCCTCATTGAGTACTTTTATGAGGGATTGAGTATCATGGATAGACAAATGATAGATGCTGCAAGTGGAGGGGCATTGGTGGACAAAACGCGAATAAATGCAAGACAATTAATTGAGAATATGGCGTCGAACCATCAACAATTTACCACCAGGAGTAATTCTACAACTCTATTGAAGGGAATCCATGGAGTAGAAGCTTCATATGTTACAAATCAGAAGAAACTAGAGGGGAAGTTGGATGATTTAGCTGCCATGGTAAGGACCTTGGCAGACTTACAAAAAATGGCTACCCCTTCTACCTAATGTGGAATTTGTGCTTCTACTAATCATTCTACTAAGGCTTGTTCTATGTTGAAAGAGACAAGGATGTTAGACAATGAAGAACCTCAGAATATGCTGCAAATATCTATGGCAATAATAGACCACCTCAGCGGTAATACAACCATGATTTGTCCTCCAACAAGTATAATCCAGGTTGGAAGGAACATCCTAGCCAAAAATGAGGAAATCAGTAGTCTCAACACCAACAAGTTTATGTTCCACCTCAATAGAGGCAACAACCACAACCAGTTGCAACCTCTGATGACTCAAACATGGAAACAATGATGAAAATGATGACTGACATGATGAAGGGACAAATCAATGAATTGAAACAGCCGATGGAAGTAACTAATCAAAATTTGCAGAACTAGATTGGAGAAATGGCAAATGAGTTGAACCATAGGAAGTCTCAACAAGGCTCGAGCAGTTTCCCGCGCAAACTGTAATCAACCCACGGGTAAGCAAATACAAGGCCTTGGGGATACCCAAGAAGATGAAGATAAGGACAATGAAGTTGTACCTAATAATGAAAGTGGAAGATTAGATGAAGCAACACAAGCAACATCTGAAATGCCTGAACCCAGTGATAACTCTAGGTTAGTATCCCCTAATACTTCCTTTGGAAATTCTTCACCTTATTCTCCTCCTCCTCCCTATCCAAACCATTTGAAACCAAAAACTAAAAAGATGAAGGAGTTAGACAAAGAAATCTTGAATACTTTCAAGAAAGTGGAGATAAACATCCCTTTGTTGGATGCTGTAAGATAAATTCCAAAATTACACCAAGTTTCTTAGAGAATTATGTACACATAAAGGGCGTGTTATGGACAAAGAGGTAGTGAACATGGGATGAAACATGTCTAGCTTAATTAAGAAGCCTATAGTCTAAATACCACAAAAGTGTAAGGATCCAAGTATGTTTTTTGTTCCCTACATTATAGGAAGTACTAAGTTTGACAATGCTATGTTAGATTTAGGAGCTTCCATTAATGTAATGCCCTTGTCAGTTTTTACTTCACTTCATCTTGGACCTCTTAAGCCTACTGGTGTGGTCATTCAACTGGCCAACCGTAGAACAGTTAACCCTGCAGGTGTGCTAGAAGATGTGCTTGGCCGAGTGGACAAGTTAATTTTTCCTGCAGATTTCTACATCTTGGACATGAAGGATGATGAAGGAATGAGTTCAACCACAATTATCTTGGGAAGACCATTCATGATGACAACACGTACCAAGGTATGCATGCAGGATCCTTGAGTATGGAGATAGCAGATGAGAAGGTGCAGTTCAATGTGCTAGAAGCCATGAAGCACCCAACCGAAGACCATTCTTTGTTTTGTATTGATTTATTGCGTAATGTAGTGAACAATTTTTCTTTTGGATTTTTAGACGTTTTTTCTGGTTTTTCTTCTTCTTTGGATTTTTCTTTTTCGAATATTTCGTGCTCGATTTTAGACGAAGAAGAAAACTATAAAATAGGTGATATTAAGGATGTGGTGTCATTATATGATACCTTTGTGCCGTCCGAGTGTGATGCTGAGGTGGCTGAAATTACCTTAGGCAGTAAAATGTTGCCATCTGTGGAATAGCCACCAACTTTGGAGTTGAAACCTTTACCATCTCATTTGAAATATGCTTATCTTGAGACGAATGGGAAACTCCCTATTATTATATATGCCTTGCTTACTAAATAGCAGGAATAAAAGCTATTGAAAGTTATCAAAGATCACAAGAGAGCAATAGGTTGGACTTTGGCAGATATTCCTGGTATTAGTCCTTCTTTCTACATGCATAGAATACTCTTGGAGGAGGATGCTAAGCTAGTAAGGCAACCTCAGAGGAGACTGAATCCTTAGCTGATGGAGGTTGTGAAGAAAGAAGTCACTAAGTTGCTACAAGCAGGTATTATATATCCTATTTCTGACAGCACTTGGGTGAGTCTTGTACATGTGGTTCCCATGAAATCTGGGATCACCGTGGTCAATAATGAGAAGAACGAGTTGATTCCTACTCTTATTCAGAATAGCTGGAGGGTATGTATTGATTATAGAAAACAAAACTAGGCCACTAGGAAGGACCACTTTCCTTTACCATTCATGGACCAGATGTTAAACCGATTGGTAGGTAAGTCTCATTATTGTTTCCTTGATGGATTATCTGGGTATTTTCAAATTTGTATTGCCCACGAGGATCAACATAAGACTACCTTTACTTGTCTATTCGGTACATATGCTTATAGGAAGATGTCATTTCGCCTTTGCAATGCTCCTGGAACATTTTAGCGATGTATGATGAGTATTTTTACAGATTTGTTGGAGCATTGTATTGAGGTTTTTATGGATGATTTTAGTGTATATGGTTCATCTTTTGATCATTGCTTGTCTAAGCTTGCGAGATTCTTGGAGAGATTTGAAGAAACTAACATTGTTTTAAATTTTGAAAAATGTCATTTTATGGTGGAACAAGGTATAGTTTTAGGTCACGTTGTTTCCAAGAATGGTATATCAGTAGATCCTGCTAAAATTGATATTATTTCACAATTGCCTTACCCCTTTTCTGTGAAAGAGGTTCGATCTGTTCTTGGACATGCAGGATTTTACAAAAGGTTTATCAAGGACTTTAGCAAGATAGCGAACCCTCTCTCCAACTTGCTGCAAAAGGATGTACCATTTGACTTTGGAGAGAATTGCAAAGATGCTTTTGATACATTGAAAAAGGCACTCACCACTACTCCTATCATCCATCCACCTGACTAGACATTTCCATTTGAGTTGATGTGTGATGCATCAAACTTTGCAGTAGGAGCAGTGCTTGCACAAAGAGATGGGAAGCTACCACATGTGATATATTATGCTTCTAGAACATTGGACACAGCGCAGGCTAACTACACTACAATTGAGAAGGAATTATTAGTTGTTGTGTTTGCCTTGGACAAATTTAGACCGTATATTCTTGGTTCCAAGGTAATTGTTTACACTAATCATGCAACATTAAATTTCTTCTGAAGAAAGCTGATTCGAAGCCAAGGTTGATTAGATGGATGCTATTGCTCCAAGAGTTTGACATTGAGATTCGAGACAAAAGTGGGACACATAACTTAGTAGGTGACCATCTAAGCAGGATTAAAAATGGAGAAGATAACATTCCTATTCAAGATTACTTTCGTAATGAAGTCCTCCTAGCATTGACTACTGTGAAAGGTATGTTTCCTGAACCTTGGTTTCCTGACATTGTTAACTATTTGGTTATTTCTATTATTCCTCCCTCATTCTCCAAGTCTAAAAGAACCAAGCTAAAAAGTGAGGCAAAGTACTATTTATGGGAAGATCCAATCTTATGGCGCATTGGTCGTGACCAAGTCCTAATGAGGTGTTTTCCAGATATTGAGATACCTTATGTTCTTGAGTTCTGTCATTCGTCCCCTTGTAGTGGACATTATGGCACACAAAGAACAAATAGGAAGGTGTTGGATTGTGGATTATATTGGCCTACTATCTTTAAAGATGCATGGAGGGTGTATGAAAATTGTCAGCAATGTCAAAGAGCAGTTAAATCCATTACAAGGAGGCACGAGACGCTTCAACAACCCATGATTTTTTGTGAGGTATTCGATATTTGGGGTATTGATTTTATAGGTCCTTTTCCTCCTTCTTCTAGATTTTCTTATATTCTGCTTGTTGTAGACTATGTCTCTAAATGTGTGGAAGCCATAACTACAAGGACTAATGATGCTCGAGTTGTTATGAGTTTTGTCAAGTCTAATATTTTTTGTAGGTTTGGGATACCTCGAGCCATCATCAATGACAAAGGGACTCATTTTTGTAACAAGATGCTTGAGAACATGTTGAAGAAGTATGGGGTGACACATCGCGTTGCTACACCATATCACCCCCAAACTAATGGGCAAACAGAGATCTCTAACGGGGAGATTAAAAAGATACTAGAGAAAGTAGTGAAGCCTAGTCGAAAGGATTGGGCCATAAGATTCGATGATTCACTTTGGGCACATAGGACGGCTTACAAAGCACCTATAGGTATGTCACCTTTTAGGGTGGTTGTTGGAAAGGCTTGTCACTTACCTATGGAGATTGAGCATCGAGCTTATTGGGTCGTGAAAGCATGCAACTTGGATTTGGAAGAAGTAGGGAAAGAGCAGAAGCTTCACTTGCAAGAAGTAGAGGAGATTAGGCTTGCGGCCTATGAAAACTCAAAGTTCTACAAAGAAAAGACCAAGCAATTCCATGACCAAAAGCTTGCTAGGAAAGACTTTAAGGTAGGCCAAAAGGTGTTACTATATAATTCCAGGTTAGGTCACATGAGTGGTAAGTTACGCGCCAAATGGGAAGGGCCATTTATTGTTACAGAAATATTTCCTTATGGAGCAGTGGAGATCAAGGAAGAATCTTCAAACAGTGCTTTCAAAGTTAATGGACATCATCTTCGGATATTTAATGAAAATCAAGATATGGTGAATAAGACGATGGATGGTATGAACTTGACTTCTTCCTCATACCTTCCACTTTGAGGAGGTAAGTACCCTTCATACTTTTTCTTTGCATTTTATACATATTAAATACATTGAGGATAATGCATGGATAAAGTGTGGGGGTGTGGGGAGAAAATTTATTTTGCCCCTTTTCTAATTTTTTTTTCTATTTGTTTTGTTTTATCTTTTCTAATTTTGTTTTCTGTTTGTTTTCTTTTGAAAAAAAATTACTTTCAAGAAAACATATTGACATTGGATTTTGGGATTTGATTTGCTAATCGGAATGGTCATAATTCTGGAAAAATAAGAGTCATGTGCTATGAGTGAATTGTTTTTGTTATTTACTAATTGAGTTGATTTGAGAGTTTCTGGAATAAATCTTTTGTGAAAGAGTTTTGACCTTGTGAGTTTTAAGCTTTATCATAAAGGATGGACTACCATATGCCATTCTTATTTTTCTTGTGTGACTTGCTCATGTCTTGTTTATACTAAAATGCTATGAGTGGATTGTTTTTGTTATTTACTAATTGAGTTGATTTGAGAGTTTCTGGAATAAATCTTTTGTGAAAGAGTTTTGACCTTATGAGTTTTGAGCTTTATTGTAAAGGATGGACTACCATATGCCATTCCTATTTTTCTTGTGTGACTTGCTCATGTCTTGTTTATACTCAAATGTTTAGCTTGATTCTTTTGTTTGGTATCTTAGGTGAATATGCATGATTTGATATGATTGAGGCATTTCTTGTTTTTAGCTACTTGGCCAAATAAGCTAACCATGACATTGATCCCTTGGTAGACCCTTTGAGCTTTAAACCTCTTTTTCTTGTTTCGAGCATATTGCTAAACCTTAAAAAGAAAAAGACCATGTTTTTCCTTACCGTAGGAAGAAAGAAGGAGCTAGTGGATTATGTTAAGATTGGTTGAAATAAAGTGTGGGGGTGAGTATTTCACCCACAAAATTAAAAACAAATGGCAAAAGGAAAAAAAATGTTGATGATAGCGTGTTGAAATGAAAAATGATTGCTTTCTGAAAAAGAGCAACAAAGGTTAAAAGATAAAAAAGGACAAAAGGGATTGTTTTAGAAACTATGCTCCATAATTCTTCTACATTACTATTTCAAAAACACAAAATATCCTAAAGTTTTTCCTACCTTTGCCTTGTCTCCATTATAACCTGTGAAAAGTCCTCATAATCTTTGAAGGCATGTTTTCTGAAAGCTGTGAACATTGGAGTCTTGTTAAGTATTGAGAGTGTTTACTTGCATGGGTATTTTGAGTGGAAACACAAGCCAAAACACTTGAGCGAATTTTGGTGAAAAAATATACATTTAACTTGAGTATTTCTCTTTCATATTTGATTATCTTGTAAACTCAAAAGATTAACTCTTGTGTGAAAAATAGAATCTTTCCGTTTGTATATGCATGACAACATGATTTTTAGAAGATTGTATTCATTGCTTTAATCCAATTAAGATATGAAATAAAATACCTCAGAATAAAGTTTTGAAATTGTTCAATTTTGCCTAGGAGTGCAAAAGGATAAGTGTGGGTGTGTGATGAGTTCAAATTTTTGCCCTTATATAATGTTTAAATTTGGGGATTTAATAGAATTTTTGTGTTTAAGGATTGATTTAATTAGGATTTGTGATTATTGGATTTATTGAGTACGTAAGGTAAAATTGGCGTAAACATTGATTCTAGTTGCACAAAATATTATTGGATATTCTAATGTTTGTTAATACAACTAAAGTTTAATTTAGGTCATTAAAATTGTGAATTTGAAATATTCAAAGTTACAAAATAAGTCCAAAATCAGCAAATTCGGGAAAGAAATAGTCAGGAGCTTAATGCATCCCAATTTTTATTTACACAATCCTCTTGAAGTGGACTACCTAAAAAACCTGTTTTGCACCCCTAGTTTTTACTAAGTTGGACCCCTCCTACCACTTAAACTCCACTCAACTAGATTATGTCATGTGGTAAGTCTCACCTTCTAAATCTGTCCAACCACATGATGACACGTGTCATAATCCTCCACTCACCAAATTAACCAATTAGAGCTTGCCACGTCACCATCTTCCAAAATGAAACCCTAACCCTAATTTTTCTCCTCTCCCACCATCACCATGTCAGCAGCCGCCGCCCTTCCACCATCAGCTACATAGCCAGAAACCACCGTAGGGTGCCTCCATACCATGCTGTACCTCGCATCATTTTTCAGACACCACGCAACCATCACCACCGTGTCTAGCACAACTTCCACCATCTTCATCTTCATAGATATGCACCAGATTCGTGAACCACCATTGCATTGCAGCAGCGAACACTAGCACCATGTTTCTGTGAAAAGCAACCACCTTCGTTCACCTCATCAGAACCACACATGCACCATCGTTTTTGCATCACCACCACAACAACGTGCCTCCACGCACCTGCAACGCATCCAGCCACCGCACCTGTTCATTCCTCACAAAACAGCGGCACCAACGTCCGTGCACTTGCGAGCTAGAGCCGGACCACTGTGTCGTTTTCCGTACGCTTCATTAGAAGTGTAGTTTAAAGCAACAAGCCAGCACCGCCCACAACAGCCGTCATTGCCATCTGCACCTTCCACCAGCGAAAACCCTGATTTTGGAGAGAGAGTTTATGCGCCACGTGTCAGTCACAGATAGGGGAGTCAATTGGTCAACAGGTCAACTGGTCAAAGCAGTAGTCCACTCTGGTCAAATTCTAGTCAATATTGTAAAAATGGTTAAACAAGAGGGACGGAATTAGAAATTGGACAGAAATTAAGTTGCTAATTAATTAAACAAAGATAAAATATTTTAGCAATTGAACAGATATAGTCTAAGTCCAATCAAAGCCTATATAAAGAGACCTAAGGGAGCAGAAGAGGACACTTAGAACTTTGGGGTTTTGGCAGATATCGTCATCCACCACATCTCTCATTCTTCTTTTCCTTTTATTTTCTTTCCTTCATAATATTATCATGTATTCCATCCAAGCCATTGAGGGCTATGCTTATAGGTTTGATTCCACTGTAATTTCTTAACTGGATTCTGAGGTTAGATGAATTAATTTATTTGTTCTTTTGATTCTTGTTGAGATTTATTTTTCTTGTATGTCTTTTTGTTCTTAATCTAGTTAAAGTAATGATTTTTACATTATAGCAAGTTAGCATAGTGTTAAATCTAAATAACATAACAATCATCTGAGTCTAAGGGTTTTTAAATTTTAATTAAGAAGTTACTTTGATTAATTTTTAGGAACTTTCATATGATTGCATGAGTTTTTGCTAATAATTGAGAAGTTACTTTGATTAGAGGTAGAAACTTAGATTATAATTAATCAAGAAGTTGCTTTAATTAATTAACTTTTTACTAGATATAAGGTCTAAAAGAATAGACATGATTAAGACTAGTAATGTTTAATTGAGAAGTTACTTTGGTTAAATTAACTAGGACTACTCTACAAAGTTCTTGCTTTTAATTGAGAAGTTACTTTGGTTAAAAGTGAGGACATTAACAAATTAATTAAGAAGTTACATTGATTAATTTGAAGTCTTAAACAAGAAATCAATAACAATAATCTTTGTAAACCAATGATGAATCCTATTTTGAAAAAGCAGTGGAATCAATAACAATAATTTTTGAACGCATTTCTTAGTAAATATTGATTCGAGAATGTGTCAAACGACGTAAACAACTCCAATATTTACTGAGAAATGCATTCGAAACTTAAAAAAAAGTTAACAAAATTGGGTTAAAAAAGAACTGTATTCATTCATTTTTAAAGTTTAGGGATCAAAATTTATCAAAGTTTCGACCAGGGACGAATTCCAATTTTAGACCAAAGTTCAGGGACTAAAAACATACTTAACCCATAAAAAAATTAGAAAAGTGTCCGAGAGTGTTCATGGGCATAATTACAGGGCAACATCCAAAAGCAAATTTTAATGCATGAATTGAAAATGTGTTAATGCAAAACTATTCTAAATGATATCTATTGACTATAGGAACAAGAATCATCCAAATTGATTGAGTAAAACTTGAAATCCCAAAATTCGAACCCTAATCTAACGATATTAACGAACATGCGATAATGCAATTTGTGGAAATGAATCATGAATTGACCATGGAAATGGTTCAAATACATCATATATGATATCACAAACAAATTATGAACAAGAAACATGCATGAAAGTCACAAGAGAAATGAATTCCAAATCAAATCACGAATGGAACAGTTACGAACAATTATGCGAAACGCGAGTATCGTGATGCAAGGTTAGTTTATTAAACTTTAAACTCCTCTCAGGATACACTTGAGATAAACTAGATGACTTTGTATATGCTTGAATCCATTGACTTTGCCAATGGAATTCAGGTATCGAGTGAGTATCGTAGATAAACCAGTCAAAGCGTGCTCACAAACTCAGGTTACACATGGACGAAACTAAGAATAGAACAGTGGTAGAACAACCAAGAAAAGCCATTGAATCAATGTTGACTGTGCAGTAATTGCTTCAATTCCATTCTAGAAAGATAGGAGATGATCTTTGATTCAATGCCTACTATGCAGTCATTGGTCCCAAGATTTCTCCACAAAAGTGCAAAATAGAGAACACAATAATTGCAGTGGAAAACATGGTTCGAATAATAGGAAACGAAAGCAATTCTTACAAAAGTGGAGAATTGGGATTCAACACCTACTGTGCGGTTGTTGTTTCCACAACACCTACAAAAAACAATGGCCCAAAAAAAGGAAGAAAAGTGTTTTTGTGATATGGTTCGTATGAAGAGAATGACTGAGAGTTGTGGCTAGAAGGACCGTGGTGTGATGAATGAATGTATGTGTGTTCGAATGAACTATGTTGGCGCCTAAAAATCATTCAATTTCAGCCCTACTTGCTATTGGTTATCACAAGTAAGTTTAACCAACTAACTAACCCCTTTTCTTTCTAATCACCTAACAACTTCAACTGGTAACTCAAGTAACCCTTCTTCCAGCAGCTAGCATGGGCCATAGCAGGTTTACCCTTCCACTCTTTTTGGCTCCTCAAGCTCGTGACCTGCTGTAGAAAATGAACAATCCAACTGGCTCATAGCAGCTCTTGCTTCACTTCTCAATTTGTTTCCTACTTCATAAGTTTATGTGGCACGCTCTTGATCCTTTTATGATGGCTCATTCATCTCAACAACCTTTCCAAGGCTAGGATCATATGAGCACCTCAACTCCCAATTATTTCTTCATTTTAAGACTTAAAGAAACAAATTAGAAAACACAATTCAAAGCTATGCTACAACTAAAATCACCTAATTGAACCAAACATGAAAAAATGAGATTCAATAGTTCCATGCATTTTTTGACTACTTTTCAACCATCTCAAGTTCATCATAAATGTATTTTAATGTCTTAAAACTTTTCCCACAAGTGCCATCGCAATTGGAATTAAAAATCAAAAAGTCAACTTTGGGTTAACTCTTGGTTAACACTTGCACCAAAAAGCAACTTTGCCATATTTGAGCAATTTGGCTGGATCAGACTTTTCTCATAGTTTTCCCTAGACATTTGCAACCTTCTTGATCATTCTCTCTGCATCAAACTAAAAAACAAGACTACAAACTCTAATTCTAAGCCTTTGTATCTAAACTAAGACCAAACGTATATGCTACTAATTATTTATGAACCTATCTTAGATACTAAACTAGACAAGCTAACAATACTTTCTAAGGACCATACTACAAATGTGATAAAAACACCTAATTAAGCTATTTTTTTTAAACACTAGAAACCTAACTAAATTAATTCTAAGCTAATAACTCCTAATTAACATCTTAAGTCTACCCAAAACAATGCAAGTAGCTAAGAAAAACTCTAGAGATAAGGGACTTATCAAGATGGACCATCTGAGACCATTGATGTTTTGAGCTACAAAAACTTATAATTAAATTTGATTTTTTTTTCTTATGTACGTTTTTTTGTTAATCGTTTTTTACTAAAAGTGTACTTTTTATAACTTTCAGTGGCATTCCAATTTGGGGTGTTATAGGCAGTAGGGAACGAGAAATAAACAAATGTTCAACTAGGGTCGCCTAGGTAGGCAGTAGGGAACTTAATTGTAGCTTGTATAGTACTTTTTAGATGGTATGTAGGATGAAAAAAAAAACCCTTCTTTATTGATGGAGGTACCTCGTTAAAACCTCTTTGGCCAAGGCCCTCCTTAGGGATAAAAGATCAGATGAGGAAAAAAGTACACCCAAAGTTACAAAGTGCCATCATTACACGTTTTGCTAACGAAGGCTTAACTAAAATAGAATTTCAAATGTGTTACATTCCACATGTTTGGTATGGGCTCCCCAAATAACTGCTCTAAGCGATATGCTCCGCTACCGACTTCTTCTCTTATTTTGAATGGTCCTTCCCACTTAGTGTTGGTCTTTTCTTTTTCTTGCGTTGGTTGCTATTCACCATACCAAATCTCCTTTTAAGAATGTGATGAAGGATTATCTTGTTCCTTTTTAAGATTATTGAATATGGTATGAGTTGATTAAGAAAGCTAAGTGAAATCCCCACTGGACATTAAGAAGCAAGCTATCTAGATGTGAAGGTTCCTTTCACGAAGCTCAAGATAAGAAAATGATGGATTGATTCAAAACGAAAAGGAAATGGAAAGCACATAAACCATAGAAAACCAAGAACAATTAAAGGAAGAAAAAAAATAAAATGGAAAGGAAAGAAATGGTAAAAATGTGAGAAGCACGCCACTACAAGGCTAGGCTAGAAGCCATGGCAACCTTGAAGATGAGTGGATGTGTGCCGTCACTTGCTATGCAAGATAAGGCTTAAAAGTATTCACTCCCTAGGGAGGAAACTCTCACAAATGGTTAAGACACAAGAGTGTTTTTACTTCAAAATGTTCAACCCTTTTACATGTCTAGGAGCACCCCTTATATAGAAGAGTTTAGGGGCCTCTAAGAAAATAAAAGATACATAAGGATGTCTCTACAAAAACCT
>Ga0214542_1008391_pt1 | contig 17100 bp, 13 predicted proteins | sample CNSS1metaG_FD_160096 | JGI IMG/M metagenome (GOLD analysis project Ga0214542, IMG submission 160096) | Root nodule microbial communities from cowpea collected in UCLA plant growth center, Los Angeles, California, USA - CNSS1 | ecosystem: Host-associated > Plants > Roots > Nodule | place: USA... | reverse complement strand
GTAATAGTCCAAAATTTTTGGTAAATAGAGAATCAAAGTGGATTACCAATAAAGCGCGAAATGCTATGGTTCTTTAAGATTTTTCTTAATTTATTCAAAAAAGAAAATGAATTCAGAAGTAATTCGTGGGATTCTGCACATTTTCTTAATTCTAACTAAACTAAAAACTGCAGTTTGGTTAAATCCAATTTATTCTTTGAAATAAACAACTCGCACACACTCCCTTTCCAAAAAAAACCAGTAGACCTAACACTACACTAAGATTTATTGGATTAGTTGCTAAAATATCGGTATTTATGAAACTAAAACCTATCCAATCTACTTTTTGCAGTCCCGTTTGTTCTATACTAGGTAAAAGATCTCCCTAACATAGGTATTTCCAAAAGATCCATATATTCAATGAAATTATTAAATTCCTCTATTTATTTTCTTCTAGTACCTACTTGAGATATTCCTTTTCTTTCATTCGGGTTCCTAACTGCATTAAAGACTTCAATCATGCACCATACTTGATTTTCATCATCCCCCTACTCTTGATAAGTTCTTCCCACAAAACTTTCCTTTCACTAAACGTACATGGAGAGTTTACTATAGTAACACGTTGTTTGTTCTCTCCCCACTCCCCCTCTATAATTATATAACCTTTCCCACTTTTTGATTTTAACAATGTGAAATTATTCTTGTTCCACACACTTAGAATACCTACGGCTCCATTTTCTTCACCATTATGCAACCAATCTATATTAATATCTCCCCAAATTGACTAACACTTCTCTCTGGTTATAATAGTCATTTTAGCCTCTTGGATACATGCCACGTCTACCTTCTCCTTTCTAATAATGTCTCTTATGTATCTACTTTTCTCAACCCCTCCTAAACCTTTATTATTAAAACTTATGATCCTCATTAGGTCCTAACTTTATACCCTTCCTTTGTTTTCTTTTTAATATTATTGTCCCTCTCTTCCATCTCTTTAATTCGCTTTATTATGTTATCTTCCTCCCTTACATGTGTTAAACCTATATATTTCCCTAATTTCCATAGACTAGGAGCTTTTATAGAGTTATTCCTCATCCAAAACAATTTATTGTAGTTATGAATGTCTATATCAGATAAGGAATTACTCAGAGATTGAGTGACTAACCCTGCCTCACTCCTTTGTCGAGGATTAGATTCCAAGCTATTAGCCATTGAAATATTCTGATTAGCCATCATTCTATAACTTGTCTCCCCCTTCGTCAGATTAATTCTCTAAATCAAGGATTCTGGGTCAATCGTCGTTCTTCAGATGAGTGTAAAACCTCAGAAATTTAAATAATTAAGTAAATAATTATTTAATAAATGCAGATAGTGAGAACCTTTATGTCATTTAATGCTAGGGTTTATGATGTGGAATAGTACTAGTTCAAAAGGTTAAGAGTACTTAGTTATTATGAATGGAATTGGGTTCGAGTCTAGTAATAATTAATATTTAATTATGGATTTTTTTACTGAATTTTGTTCTTAAAAGATTGATTTAATTGGGATTTCCTATTTTTTGGTTTATTGAACATGAGATAGAAAAACATGTTAAAAATAGTTTTTTAGTTGCATAAATGTTCTTTGGATATTTTGAGGTGTGTTAGTGCAGGTGCAGCTAAGTTGAGCTCATGGAGGTGTTGAAATACATTGCTTAAAGCTTCATGACACCTTAAAGATAAATCCAAGCATATGAAATTATCAAAACCACAAAAGTCCAAGCCAAGCATTGCATGAAGATGGCAAGAATAGCTTGAAAAAGTAAAGAAGTTTGGCTAAGCTAAGAAGAGAGCAACAAAAAAATTGGACCTTACAATTTTCTTTATCTTTATGATAGAAGATAATTTGGGAAAAATATATCTTTAAATATTTTATTTGATATTTTAAAATAATTATCTTATTTAATTATATCATAAAATATCAAAAGATAATAACTACCAAATCTTTTTAAATATGACAAGATCTTCTTGAGTCTTTTTAGATCCACAACAAACGAATATATCTTTTGAAGATATTGGATTATTTAGAAGATCATTTGAGGAGATTGCAAAGGGTTGATTTGGAAAATTAATACAAATATAAATTGGTGATAATTTATCATATATCTTTAAGTAAATTATTTATTTAATTATATTAGATATTGATAATATCAACCTATTATATTTGTCAAATAGTCTATATCTCTCCAAATATTTTTAAATATTTATTTTTAACTTTATTTTAAAAGATATTTGAGAGATTTTACCAACAAAAAAGCTCAGTCCAAGTCCTATATAAAGAGACCAAGGGAAAGCAGAAAAAAAAAATCTCAGCACTTCGAAATTTAGGAACCCTTAGGGGGGGCCTAATTTCTTTCTCTCTCCACTTTCTTCTTCTATTATTTTTATTTGGTTAAAAAAGCTTTTTGGTCCCAATTTTCGTCAAGTTTTTTCAAATAAGTCCTAATTTTGGTTTTGTGTTCAAATAGGTCACAATTTTCGTCAATTTTGTTCAATTGAGTCCTTTTTTGCTAATACCATTTAAATCATTAACGACCATGAACAGTGACTGCCATGTGTCACTTCGTGGTTTTTTTAATTTTTTTTTTTTAATTTTTTTAAAATGTACACATGTCAATCCTAAAGCGTGCCACGTGTCACTTCATGGTTTCTTTTAATTTTTTTTATTTTTTTTTAATTTTTAATTTTTTTTAAATGTCCACCTATCAGCCTAGTAGCGTGCCACGTGTCAAAGTCAATGTTCTAAATTCAATTTGGTCCTATATTTGTTATTTTTGTTCAATTAGGTCCCAATTTTTGTTAACATTAACCAATTTGGTCCCTCTGCAAATTAAAACCAAATTTAATTTTTATATTAAAATTCACATTTTTTATAATATATTTTTATATAATATATTAAAATTCACATCATTATAACTTTGATATAAAAATTAAATTTGGTCACATCTTCGATAGCGACCAAATTCGTTAATGTTAACAAAAATTGGGACCTAATTGAACAAAAATAACAAATATAGGGACCAAATTGGATATAGAACATTGACTTTGACACATGGCACACTACTAGGTTGACATGTGGACATTTAAAAAAAAATTCAAAAAAATTCAAAATAAATAAAATTAAAAATTAAAAAAAACCATGAAGTGACATGTGGCACGCTCCTGGGTTGACACGTGTACATTTTAAAAAAATTAAAAATTTTAAAAAAATTAATAAAAATAAAAATAAAAATAAAAATAAATATAAATAAAAATAAAAATAATTCAAAAAAAACCACGAAGTGACATGTAGCAGTCACTGTTTATGGCCGTTAATGATTTAAACGGTGTTAGCAAAAAAGGACCCAATTGAACAAAATTGACGAAAATTGTGACCTATTTGAACATAAAACCAAAATTAGGACTTATTTGAAAAAACTTGACGAAAATTGGGACCAAAAAGGTATTTTAACCTTTTTATTTTATTTTGCCTTCTATGGAATGCTAAACTTCTTGGGTTCATTATGGATTCTGAGGTTAGAATGAAATAATTTATTTGTTCTTTTTATTATTGTTGAAGTTTTAATTCATCTATGTCTTTTATCTTTGAATCACGTGAAAAGTAATGGTTTTTACATCATAGCTCATTAGTGAGATGTTTTAATCTATATGCATATCAATCATATGAGTTCAAAGGTTTTTAATTTTAATTGAGAATTTACTTTGATTAAATTTAGAAACTTTCATGTGATTGAATGGGTTTTTACCAATGATTGAGAATGTACTTTGATTAGAGGTGAAAACTTGAACTAGAATTAATCATGAATGTACTTTGGTTAATTAGCTTTTTTCTTGATTTTAGAGGTAAAAGAATGGACATGATTAATGATAGTAATATTTAATTGAGAATGTACTTTGGTTAAATTGACTATGATTAATCTACAAAGTTCTTGCTTTTGATTGAGAATTTACTTTGGTTAATAGTGAGAATGCCAACAAATTAATTGAGAATTTAGATTAATTAATTTGTAAATCTACAACAATAATTAATTGAGTAATAATCTTTAGATAACCAATGATGGATCTATTTTGAAAAACAGTGGAATCAATCTATTTTTCTTTATCATTTTTTTAATCTTTTTATTTTTTATAAAATTTTTATTTATTTATTCCTTGTTTCATTTTATTAACTCTTTTGCATAGTTTTTATAAGAACTAAGTTGTTAAAAATCAATTTCGTGTTCGTTGGTTGATCTATTAGTAGATATATCAGTGTGATATGATTCTGTTGTTGGCTGATCTAACATTTGAATCGTGTACTCATTCACATCAGTGCTCAATTGTTCTATCCTTTGATTCATGCTCCTTAACGTTATCATTTCATCCCTTTGCTCAACTATCGTCTTCATAAGTTTTTATAAGGTGGCCTCCATAGCTTTGTCTTTCATTAGCTGACTGAAATCTTCTGACATTTGTTCAACTCTAATGGCACACTTTAGAAGCATATCTTGTATTTCTTGACGAAGTGCTCTAAATTCTGGGATTTCAGCAAATTTCGGATTGCATGGGAGGGTGGTATTAATAGTACAAAGTAATAATACAAAGTTGTTGTTACTTGCATCCTCCATCATGTCGTACAATACTTTATCATTTCCATACCATTTTTGCTCAATATCTTTGCATCGTTGATTAGCTCGCAACCTTTCAGCTACAGTGTCCAATTTCCCTCTCAATCCATCCATTAATAACACAACTTCCCTAATAGGATGGTCATTGGTTGCTGCAACTTGTTGGGGTGGTACATGTTGTTATTGTTGAGAACCAAATGAAACATATGATGGCTAGAGTTGAAACTTAGAATATGGTTGTTGCTCATGGTATGCTTGTTGCTCATATTCCAAAAAAGATTATCTAGGATATAAATCATTAAATTGATGTATAGTTAACCTACTTATATCGGGTGGAGAAGTATATGTGACAATTTGTTGCTGATAATCATATGAATCACGTGATTGCTGTGGATAACAATCATAGTTCACTTGAAAATCACATTGTTGATTATTTTCATATGAAAAACTATTTTTCATTTTTCAAAGAGGTTTTCTGAAAATAAATAAGTTGAAAGCTTGTTGAGTAGACTTCGAGGAAAGAGAGGTGCGTTTCAATAGACAACTTAAGTACCTTATCTTTCCTTAGCCAAAGTGTTCCCCAACTAGTTTCACAAATTTCCGAACAAAATTCCTCAAACAAAAATTACGCTTAAAAAATTAAAATAAGTAAAGAAAGAAGATAAATGTTAGAAACAAAAATAAAGGAAAAAATTGTTAGTGATAAACAAAAAAAAATAAAAAAACATAAAAACTAAAATGACAAAAAATTCTAACCGTGTTCCCCGGCAACGGTGCCAAATTTGATAACGATGTCGTTGACGCGATCAAATTAATACTACTAAACTATAGCAACTTCAGAATTGCTAAGATGGTAGTCAAGAAAATAGAAAGGGTAAAGTAACCCTAGGTCGTCTCCCAACGAACACGAAATTAATTTCTAACAAATTAGTTCTTATAAAAACTATACAAAATGTTTAATCAAATAAAATAAGAAATAAAGATAAAAAAAACAATGATAAATAAAAAAATTTATTCCACAACTTTTTCAAAATAGACCGATCATCAGTTATCTAAAGAATATTGCTAAATTAATTAATGTTGTAGATTTACAAATTAATCAATGTAAATTCTCAATTAATTTGTTGGCGTTCTCACATTAGATTTTTAGGATTTGATTCAATAATTGGGATGATCGTCCAATTTATGCCTTTGTATGTTATTTTAATAGTTTATTAATTTTAACGATTTGCTTAATCATGACGAGTGATTATAAATTCCTAGATGTATTTGAATTATCACGAATCATGAATTGGTTGAATGGTTGTGCATTGATTTGACATTAGCATGGTTATGGGTTCGAGCCTATGTGAATCCAAACTAAATTGTCATTTTGCCAAAATTTCTTTTGGCATGAATGTGAAAGGGCGGGGAAACCCTAGAAGCTTTAGGAGCAGCCAAAGAGGCTGGAAACACAACCACTAAATGAGTCTTGAATGGTAATTAAAGTCATGTTAATGCCAATTTTCGTTTTTGGCCATTAACTTTAATTAAGAACCAATTAAAGTGACCAATTAAGGGTCAAAGAAGGGTTTGTTTGGGCTACCATTGGTGTATTCGTATAGTAGAGTGGTTTTAAAGTAAACATTGCATGAGTGAGTGAGATAAGGAGCTGAAAGGAAAGGAAAGCAAGGGAAGCCATTGTTGAGCAAAGGAGGAACTCTCAAATTTCAATGTTTAAGCTAAGGAATCCAGGTTAGGCGAGCTGGACTACTCTAATTTTATGTTTCGTTGTTTAATGCATGATTTATAGCTTTAATGCATATATGATTTCCCTCTACCATTGATTGAACTTCGGGTTTCTGGAATCTTTCCAGAAATTTCCTGGGGGACGATGAGTTGCCACTAGGCAACCCATACTGATTTAGGTTATTTTCTAGGTTCATATGAGGAACCGCTTGGCACTAAGCGTTGTGCCGCTAGGCGACGCAAACTTCTCACCCAGTTCTGGGTTCCCTCTAATGAATGGCTTGGCGGTGATGAACAACCGCTAGGCGACGCAAGCAATGCGCCTCGATTTTGATGATTTTGGGGTTCTGGATGAGTTTGAATGGGGAAAATAGTAACTTTAAACGTTAATTGAACATTGGATTCTTATAGACCTTGAATTAAATGAGTTTGGGGGTTAAAATTTACGAAATGGCCAGAAACATCTTTTAGGGTTGGAAATGTTTGGGTTTGAATGTCACGAGATTAATTGGTGTTGAATTTCTATGGAAAATACTAATGGATGTGTTTAAGCTGTGAATTATTATAATCATAAGCGAGATCGCGTGAGAATTGATCGAAATTCGCAAGCAAGGGAAAACTTGGGAAGGTTGGGGTTTCGCAGGTGCAAGAATTTATGGAAAAACTTCATAATTCTATGCACCGCCTGACGACACTTGCATGGCCGCTAGGCGACAGGTGTAGATCAGGGGAGGTTGTAGTTGAGTTGGCTACGAGGGGAAATTCAGTGAGGGGTCAGTTGGTGGTATGTAAAAGCAAGATTGAGATCTGTTGGTTATATTATTATGAATAATGATTGATTAATGAAATGAGATGAGAACTAAGGAATGGATTGGAAATCTGTATGGTAATGTGTCAACACCCAATTTCGTCCGGCTAAATAAATAATAGAATTAATAATAATAATTTGTTTTTTTAAGAAAATTAAAAAATTAAAAAAATAAATAAAAAGTAAATAAGTTTTTCTTTGGTTTTTTCTTTGTCTAAAGAATAATAATAATAATAAATATATAAATAAAAAGAAAAAAAAGCGAGAGATTGTTTTAATCTTTTATGTATTTTCTTTTGAGGCTTTGCTTTTTTTTTAGCCCAAAATACTTTGTACACCCACACTGTTTTTTTTCTTGCAACTATTGGCAGCCCAAAATTTTATTTTTTGCACCCCCACTCTATGCTTTGTCCTTTCTGCTTCAGATTAAGAAGTTAGTCTAATAATTAGAAACAGAATATGTTCTAATATTTAGAATCATTTACTCTGATTTTGTGCTCTGATTTTATGACATCTCCTTTTCCAAATGAGGAAAATAGTAATATGTTTCTTAAGAATATCCTTTTGTAATTATAATTAATCTGTCCTGATCATAATTGATTTTGTGCTCTGATTTTTATGACACCTCTTTTTCTAGATAAAGAAAAAGCAATATCTTTTTTACTAATTAGAATCAATTTTGCTGATCACGTTTGATTTTGTGCTCTGATTTTTCTATGATTTGATTCCCATAATGTGATAATATTAAGACCAGTTCTTACCTTTTAAAATTCGTTGTAATTAAGGCAGACCTTTATTACGAGATTACATTAGATTTATAATATTGTGTTTATAAACCCATCAGAAAAAGAAGAAAGGGATGTTTTTTTTTCTCTTAAAAATTCTGGAGACCTCTCTCACCCTAAGCACACATTCTCTTTTAACCCTCGCACATAAAAGACCCACTCACCTTCGATCGCCACCCCCACGTGCTTCTTGGTGTTCCAACGCAACTATTGTAAGTCCGATCTCCCGTTCAGGTTCGCAAAATTATTTTTTTGTTGTGTTTTGCAGTATTTCTTGATATGTGTTTTTGATCTTGGTTGAATTTGATGTTTTCACTATTTCTTTTTTATATGGAAAAAACATTACTGTCATGCATTTTTGGGTTCATTAGTTTTATAATTAATGTTTGTTGATTGCATTGATTGTGAACATTGTTGCGTGAATAAGTGAGAGATATCATATTTTAACATTGTATGAATATGTTGTGTTTTTTTTTTCTTTTTTTCATATTAAGTGTTTTAAAAATTTTTATAATAAAATAATATGTTTAATCCTAAACGTTATTTCCTAATCTTTTATTTATTTATTTATTTTCCTAATATTTTCATAAATTATGGACATATAATAATCACGTTTTTGGGTATGATGTTATTTTTTTCGGAAGTTCTTTTTTTGTCCTTAAAGGAAGTAATAACAAATAAATAATTTAAATACCCTTTTAACTTTTAAAATGTATAGATGCTCGTGTGACCGCTCGCGTCGTCTTAGTACTTAATACCTTCGCTCTTATATAAGATTACTAAAAAAAATACAAAATTTTCAAATATAAAAAAAAGGCGGTATGAACTTCTTCGAACAAATTGTTTTTCAAAAAGTTTTTTCATAAAGAACTACGTGACCCTGATTCTCCATTATGAATGGAGATACGTAGGAGCAAGAAGTAATCCTTATCGGGCCCAAAAAACAAAAAAAAAATCTTTTTTGTTTCCTTTGTTTTTCTTTGTCATCTTTATTTATTTATTTATTTATTTATTTATTTACTTCTATTAATTTATTAATTTTATTTTATTCATTTATTTATTATTTTTTTTAAAATAAACATTTAAAGGAGATCACATTTGTATTTTAATTAAAGGTACTGTCTTAGGATGGGCGTTGTAGGGTACTAACATCTTCCCTATGTGTAATTAACTTTTGTACCCCCGCTAGGCGGAGTCTGCAGGTCAGTGGGTCCTTAGGCCCGTGGCACCTAGCGGTACGCGTTCCCCGCCAGGCGGTCTGGAAGCGCATTGCGCTTGGCGACTCGTGAGTAGCGCCAGGCGATATTGGGGAGGCAAATGTGTTTTGTAATGCTTTGGACTTGCGTGATCTACAAGGCTTTTGTGATATCTCGAAGGTCAGCTTGTTGGTGTTCCTTGAGTTGTGGCTCGGAACGTATCCCTTGAGTTATGGCTCAGGATAGGGGTTAAGCACGTGGCATTCCTTGAGTTGTGGCTCGGAATGACATCTCTTGAGTTGTGGCTCGGGATGGCAGATGAACATAAGGAACTCTTGAGTTGAGGCTCGGGTTGGCGAGTGTTGCCGGTGTGAGTGTGCACGTTGTGGTATGTACGGATGGGTCCAATTAGATTGCCCTCCTCAGTATTAAGCTGACGAATTTGGTAGTCTTTGGACGTTACGAATGTTATTCGTATTGGGATCTCCACCTCGCGTTACGGAGTGTGGTCCGTAGCATGGTTTCCCGTACGTGCTCTGCCAATTGTGGTTGGTAGGTGTGGCAACAAGACATCTTGAGGTACTCACCAGAAGATGTAAAACACGGGTAACATGGTGGTATCCATGTGATATTGGAACAAAGGATGGGAGTCCTTTGGTGTTTGTATGTATATATGTATGTTTTATGTATGTTTAATGATTAACTGTTAGCTCACCCTATCTATTTGTGTTTGGCGATGATCGTGTACGCGGTACACAAGAGCAGATGATGTTGTAGGTGGATCTGGTGAGGCATAGCGCCAGAGCGGGGTAGTTGGGAGAGGATTTTTATCAGAGTTTTATGTATTATGTTTTTGACTCAGTTATAAACTTTACTTTTATCAGATTTGGATATTATACTTAAGTTTATAATTATGATTTTTTTTATTAAATTATGAAGTAATAAATGTTTTAAATTTCTCGCGTTTTTAAGAAATGATGTTTAATAAATGATGTTGATGCATTGTTTCTTTATTTTATTATTTAAATTCATAATATTTGGTCGAGATGTTACAATGAGCTTCATATTGTTGTGTTCTCCTCGCACGATTTGATGCTGGTTCCCTTTTGTGTTACTACCGTTGTCTTGAACGACTTTATCTGTTTTGCTTTCCGCTATTCCTTCACCATCACTTGTAGACAACAAAAAAGTGCGTGACTTGGGTGTATTTTCAGTCCTCTCTACTGTGATAATTTGGTGCCCGTACTCCTCAACCATTTCGGTAACTTTATAGTATTTCTCACTCAAATCAGTGTAATAGCTGACATGTGAGTAAGGGTTCATATCTAAATCAGCAAAATGGGTCAAGTCTATTTTTGGGTACCCAAAGCAATCGCCTTCATGATGGGCCAAAAAACATTTGAGGCCCAACTTTTGTTAAGAGAGTCACTGACGTAAGACACGCTTCTTGGGCTATTATGACCATTTGAACCCCTGATCCTCTCTAACGTTTCAAATTGTGCTTTACTTGACACAACATTTTGCATTCTTATGCTTGTATGCTGCCCGTGACTGCTACCCTGGTTATCCTGCATGATCGTTTCCATTTTTAGTGATTCATTGTTGTCCCCGGAAGAGGTGTGTTTGTCTCACGCGCAACTGAATGTCATTGTTGTTCACCAGTTGCTTCCTCTCTGATACATTCGAAACATCATCGTTGCCTTGTGATAACTCGAAATTATCCCAACTCGCACAGTTTGAATCAGATGAATCTAGGAGGACATTTCCAGTAAACGAGTTAGAAGAGGATTCATCTTTTGCATTATTTTCAAAGGCTCTGCATGTGCACTTCAGAGGTTGTAGAGAAGACATTTCTTCCCTTATCGAAATCTGATAAATTATCCCATTGATTTTGATCTTTCCTCTAACATTTACTATTGACTCAATGGGTAGACGTATGCATAATCTCGCAAACTCTAGTTGTTCCTCCTCAACTGTATCTTTATCTATCTTTATCAAACTCCCTATCAATCCAATCACCTTTTCGAAACACTCCCATCCCCATAAGGAAATCAGAATACCCCTGCATCGGACCCATATCCTTTTGTTGCCTATACTCATGTGGTTACTCCAAGCGGTGATCGATTCAAACATTGTTGACAACCACTCATGGTTCTCCTTTACGACTTTTCCAACACTATCTTCCCCTTATGGTGTGAGAAGCATGGCATTATCACCCAAATATCTAATGCGTATGAACTCCAGGCCATTTAAAATAAAACTTTCTCTGATTTCTCCGATGTTGCTCATGTCATGAACCCTTCCATTATAGCTTCTTTGGAGCCAATCCTTCTCTTCCACCGACACTTTTATGTCAACACCGTCCCATTTCCTTACGCTGATATCATTAGTCACTCCTTCTTTTACCACTTAAGCATGAGTTTGTACATTTTTCCTTTTCCATACTGTCTTAGAACTCAGAGATTTCTTACCCTTGCAATCACCTTTTTCTATAGGCATTCTTCTTTCTGTTAATGGCACATCATTAGTACGCTGATACTTTGGCTGATTTACGTAGATCTTCGTATTACCAATCCAAATGTTGTCTAGTTGCTTCTCCAAAGTTGACTGATTAGATACTCCATGATATCTCACGAAGCCAAACCTTTAGGCCTTTGATTCAGTCTCTTATATTTGAAAATGTCTTGTACCTTTCCCGATTTCTGAAAAATCCTCCACATTTCATATTCCCCATGATTGGATGGGAAATGAGAAAAGAAAAAAGACGTTGACATTCGTTTGAAAAGAAAAAAGGCGAATTCTCAAAAGTTTCACTATAAGAAAATTATTAAAAAATGACCGATTTTAATAATAAAAAATATGTTAGAGACCAATTTTTTAATTAGAGACCAATTATTTTGGTAGCCAAAATCTTGGTAGTTAATGTTAGTGACCAATTTAAAAATTAATTATTTTGGTAGTCAAAATCTTACTAGTTAATGTTGGTGACTAATTTAGAAACCAATCTATAATAAAATCTATTTTAATTATTAACTTAAAGACCAATTATAATTTTTTTGGAACTATTTTAGTTGCCAATAATTTTTAGTTTTTAAATTGGCACATAAATTGGTCACTATATAGTGCCTGATTTTTTTTTTTCATTAAAATTGGTCATTATTCAAAGAGTTTCTTATAGTGTATTATGACTTTATAAACTAGATACTTCATTGATAAGTATCGATAAAGTATTCTAAAGTATGAGACACGGATACATGACCCAAGTTGAAGTATCGGTGCATCATAGATTTACACAAAAGAAAATTACAAAATTTATTTATTTTTATCAAATTTATTTTATACTTATTAACATTTCTTATTTCAATAATTAAAAAAATATTTTATAGTTTAATAAAAAAATTCTGTAATAAAAAAAATAGGCATGTGATACATGCATGTATTTCTATTGATAAAAAAATAATAAAAGAAAAGTTTGGAAACTATAATTAAATAAAATTATATTTAAAGAGACGAGACGTTGTAGATAAATCAAGAATAAATTAATTGTGTATTATATATAAGTTTTATAACCTCCTTGTATTAAAATATTCATTTTAATTTAACTTTGTGCTTTAAAATTATAAAACCATCCTTACAAAATGATTTTTTTTTTCACTAAAACGAACTTGATTTCTTCTTTTACAAATTGTTTTCTATTAAACATACGAACAAAATTTCAAATTGTAAAATCCGATCTACAATAATTCAAATTTATATTACTTGAAGTCTATTTAAATTGATTTTTTCCAAATTCAAATCAAATTTTTTATTTTAAATTCAATCTATTTAATTGAATTTCAATCATATTTAGATAAGTATTTTTAGGATTTTGAAAACTCAAAATAAAAGTGTCTCTAAGTCAAGTCAATGAGATTAAGGACAAGATCAACCCTTGACCTAGGTTAAAGGTCGAGTAGAGTTAGTATGAGCCACAAGTTGAGTCGAATAACCTGGTTTGAAGGTTTGGCTGAGTCGGCCTAGGATGAACGTCAATTTTAGTATAACTGAGTTGAAAGTCGATCCGAGTTGGGTCATGCTAAAGGTTGACTTGAGTCGGGCCAAGACGAACGTCGATTTGAGTTGGTCTGAGACAAGCGTTGATCTGAGTTTGGTCGGGCTGAGGTATATCTAAGTCAAATGCCAAAGGTCAATTTGAGTCGGATAGAGATGGAGGTTGAGCCGAGGCGGGCTAGGCTGAAAGTGAAGCCAAGTTTGTTGGGCTAAGGTCGAGTTAGGTCATTCTAGATGAAAGGTCGAACTAAATAAATAATGTTATCTTATCTTGAAACTGATCCAAAAACAGTGACAAATTTGTGTAGCTCTTAACACTAATATATTGACATTTAATGTTCAATCTTGGTCCAAAATCAATTCAGAAATAAATAAAAAGCATATATCAATGATAAGAAAAATAATGATACCTTGACTATTTGCCACATATCCTTCCAATTATCTTTCAACTCTCTCCAAGTTGTTATGTCAAAGGAGCAATGTGTGCATTGCTAGCCAATGTTCCCAAATAAGAGCTCAAGGCAGCCCTATATTGACCAATATGTTGGCCAAGAATATTTAGTGTAACTTGATGCGATCTTCATGACTCAAACCATGAGTCTTAAGACACTTTGTTGAACCCCTTTTCTTCTTGATAACAAGACCTGTTTTAATAAATGACAAAAGAATAATCTTGTTTTTGTATTTTTTTGCTAAAGAATATATATTATCAAGTACTTTACACTTACTATCATCGTTAATCAAATAGGGTGCAAAGGGTGTTAGGCAAGGACTTGATGCTGTCTCCTCTAGCTCATTAAGAATTTCAGCCATTGATTCACTTGGCCATAAAGCTTTACACTTCTTGGTGTATGTTTGAACTTCTTGATAATTAAGGGTATCTTCCATTGAGCTGGCAGCCCATGAAACTTTACCTCTTGCCCTTATTGTACCATTGTAAAAAAATAAAAACAGATGAAGGATTGACCCCAACCAAGGATGGAGGCACATGCTTAAGAAGACTAAGAATGTTTAGAAAGTAAGTTCACTAATCCTTCATCCCTTTCATTTGTGTTTGTTATTTTTGATTCCCTAAGTTGACTTAGTTGAATCAACTTTAGTTGACTTGTTGACCTTAGACTAGGTTTGACTTGTTGACTATAGTTGACTTTACTTAAGCCAACATGCTAATCTATGTTTATTTGCTTTGTAGGTTAATTAGGAGTAAGAAAGCAATGCTAGGTGGTGCATGGTGATTGGGGAGCATAAATGATGTGGAGGAGAAAGTAAAACAAAGGCATAAAGCATAAAGTAAAAGGCATAAAACAAGTGTACCTATGTACCTTTGGTCTCCTTTGTTTTTTGAACATTTTGGCCACTTTTTGGAGACATATGAGACATATTCTTCGTCTCCTTTTGTGCTAGAACGAAATTAGCCTTGCACACACCATAGTTAGCTCTTTTGTCTCTCATTTTTGTAACCTTATTTGACCTAGTTTCTAGAAGCTAGGGTTAGGTTTTTGTAGAGACATCCTTAGGTATCTTTTATTTGCTTAGAGGCCCTTAAACTCTTCTATATAAGGGGTGCTCCTAGACATGTAAAAGGGTTGAACATTTTGAAGTAAAAACACTCTTGTGTCTCAACCATTTGTGAGAGTTTCCTCCCTTGGGAGTGAATACTTTTAAGCCTTATCTTGCATAGCAAGTGGCGGCACACATCCACTCATCTTCAAGGTTGCCATGGCTTCTAGCCTAGCCTTGTAGTGGCGTGCTTCTCACATTTTTACCATTTCTTTCCTTTCCATTTTATGTTTTCTTCTTCCTTTAATTGTTCTTGGTTTTCTATGGTTTATGTGCCTTCCATTTCCTTTTTGTTTTGAATCAATCCATCATCTTCTTCTCTTGAGCTTTGTGAAAGGAATCTTGACATCTAGATAGCATGCTATCTTAATGTCCAATGGGGATTTCACTTAGCTTTTTTAATCGACTCACACCATATTCAATAATCTTAAAAAGGAACAAGATAATCATTCATAAAAAACATAAGCAATTTAAATAGTGAACTCAATCATCAAGTGACTCTTGTCTAGGTTCTTCTCTTGTTTCTTCATCATCTGTTAAACTTGCATCAACGGTTGTTCCAGGTACATCATCCCTAAACAAAATATTTTCATTTTCATTAACCGTAATTTGATCAAACATTAGACTTCTTAATTGATCATCCAAGTGCTTTTCCACATCTTCATTCTCTAGATCACCATATATATCAAACAAATCTCTAGGGGTGGTGTTAGTAACAACATGGCAATCATCATTTGGGTCTTTTGTATAATACACTTGCTTTACTTGAGATGCAAATACAAAAGGATCATTTTCATAGATCAACCTATGGACATTTATTAGTACCAATCCAAAACCATCTTGTTTAATTTGAAACCAATGACGTTTGAACAACACAAACTTGAAATGTCCATAGTAATCCAATTCAATTATATATTTCAAAACTCCATAGTAGGTAACATTTTCTACCAACAAATTTTCATCTTTCTTGCTTCTTTCACGACTTTCAATGACAAACTTGTAGCCATTTATTGCATTGCAGAAAATCTTCTCGCAACTGTATTTGGCCCTTTAGACAACCATTTAACATCTTCACTAACATCTAAATTCCTTACTCGATCTTCAAATCATTCATGAAAAGTAAGACATTGATCTTTAGCCTTATTTCATTTTCTTGTTGAACCTTGACGATTGTGACTGAAAACAAATTCTTCATGTTGGCTACATAAAAAAAAATGAATATGCTATATATGTTAAGTAAACTATAATAAAGTGTAGTAATAATATGTATTCTTGAGTATGCATATCTTCTTACTTGAGAAATGGTTTGATAGCTTCAGAATTGAATAACACATATTGATGAGCTTGCTCCCATGTAAGAGGATCCAAACTTGTCATGACTCCATCTCCTATAGGACCATCTAAACTCCTTGCTGGTTTATTGAATTTTGTTTGGATATCGTCATCTAAGTACCTTGAACAAAATGTCAAACATTCATATGCTATATACCCTTTTGCAATAGAACCCTCTGGATAACATCTATTACGCACATAGTTCTTTAAATTAAGAAGAAACTTATAAGCATAAAAGTACAAAACTTAAGTACGAATTAAGAAGAAACCTACAAAAGGACAAAAATATAAATCAAATTACCTGTCAATTGGATACATCCAACAATAATGCATGGGTCCTGCAATTCTAGCTTTGTATGCTAAATGTATTGATAGATGAACCATTATAACAAAAAAAGATGGAGGTAAAAATTCTTTCCAATTCGCAAAGAATCAATGCAATTTCAACATCCAAACATTCAAATAATTCAACATTGATAACTTTGGAGCATAAAATCTCGAAGAATGAGCTTAACTTAATTAAAACTCTTGCGACTTCTTTTGGTAAAACTCTTCGTACTGCTATTTTAAGTAAGTCTTGCATCAGAATATGAAAATCATGACTTTTAAGCCCAAGAAGTTTTTGCTGCTCAAGTTGAACACAATTAGAAATATTAGACCCATAATATTCTAGAAGCTTCACTCCTTTCAAAATGCCACAAAAGATATCCTTTTCTTTTGATGAAAGAGTAAATCGTGCAGGTGGTAACTAATATTTATTTGATTCTATTTCTATTGGGTGAATGTCCTGCCTTATACCCATCTTTACCAAGTCAAGGCAAGCTTTGATATGATCCTTTGATTTCCCATCTACATTCAATAGTGTTCCAATTACATTTTCACAAACGTTCTTTTCGATGTGCATTACATCGAGATTGTGACGGTGCAAATTAGTATCCCAATATGCCAACTCAAATAATATACTTTTTTTTGTCCATAGATCAACATTATTTATTTTCCTCTTTTGAGGGTTTCCAA
>Ga0214542_1008388_pt1 | contig 17108 bp, 10 predicted proteins | sample CNSS1metaG_FD_160096 | JGI IMG/M metagenome (GOLD analysis project Ga0214542, IMG submission 160096) | Root nodule microbial communities from cowpea collected in UCLA plant growth center, Los Angeles, California, USA - CNSS1 | ecosystem: Host-associated > Plants > Roots > Nodule | place: USA... | reverse complement strand
TACCCAATTGAAAAAGTCGGGGATTCCCCATACCCATACCCATACCCAGTCAATGCGGGGATTCCCCGTCAAAATGGGGACGGGTTCGGGCAATACCCACGGGGACGGGTTTATTTGCCATCTCTAATTAGGACTTATATGCATAATTTAAATATTTATTCGTGTAACTATAGTTATACATTTTTATAATACTTAAGCGAACTTGACCATTTAAAATTAATTTGTTATGTTGAACGGTATAAATCATATTTTATAAAATATTTGTTAGTCGCGTGAATAAGTTTTGTGAGGGGGATTTTCTTTCTGCAGCCCCATATTTTCTTCTTGCACTCCTTGCTTTTTTAAATTTCAATTATATCTCGTTGAAATTATAGTTTAGGATCGTACAATTTGTAATCAAAAAATATATTTTAAATTGTAGAGAAGTAATACAAATTTACAATTATATAATTTGTAATGCAAAACTGAAAGTCAATTTGAAAAACAAATTACATTCTGGATTTTGGATTGTATAATTTATAGTGTAAAATTATATTTTGGATTGTATAATTTGTAATGTAATTTTAAAAAACAGTTTCTGATGCAAATTACATTATAGATTATACAATTCATAATATAATTTTTCATTACAAATTCTATAATCAGAATGCATACAGATTGTGAAATCTGAAACTTATATTTTATGTTTTTCATTGTTAATTGTCATTTTCTTCTTACACTTTATATTGTTGTGATATTTTCATTTGTTTTAATGAATATTTGTGAATGTTTATGAGGTTAAAGGTGGAAGAAGAAGATGAGGGTGAAGGTGGAGGTAGAAGAAAAAGATGAGATGGAGGGAGGTGAAAATAGGGTGGAGTTGGAGGTAGAAGAAAAAGATTGGGTGAAGGTGGAGGTGGAAGAAGATGGAGTGAAGGTGGAGGAAAGTATGGAAGTGTTGTGGGGGAGGAGGAAGGAAGAAGAGGAGAACAAATTTAACTTTTTACTTTATTTATGGTATGGGGGTGCAGGAAGAAATTCAAGAAATTCCCTTTGTGAGGCCGTATAGAACTTGTTGAACCATATTTGTTTGGTTTGTTTAAGTGGCTTTAGCTTAAATGGATCAGAGTTGGGCCATTATGACAGGCCTCCTACTAAGCAACTTGGATCCAACTAATTTGTCTTCATTAGCGCAACCAGGTTTATTTAAGAATTAATTAAGTTATCAAGGGATTTGATTTTGACGTGTAATTGGCAGTAAATTTTATATACAAACAAAGTAACTATACATTCAGGATACTGTTTCAAAGGCACTTTTTTGTCATGTGTCAACACATGATAAATTTGTTTGCACTAATTAAATAAAACCTACTGTTTTACAAAATAATATATTGTTAAAAGACACAATTGTTTATGCTATTTTACATTGAGGACTCGCCTACTACACTGATTTTTCGTTGAAGACACTCACATAAGAACTATAATTATCTCTAAGGGTCTTAATCATGTTCACCAAACCTAAACACGAAATCAACGATGGATCCAGCTGTTCCCCTCTAATTTTCTACAAAATTTTGGAAAGTAAAGAAGACAGATCACACAAACCTTTTTAGATTTTACAGATGGCAACACATTCATTTAAACATCAAATTCATTATTGGGTTTGTAAATGAAATTACTACATCATTAATGGTAGGAACTTAGTGAAATTTAATTTCAAATATGTTTTAACAATTTAGTAACTCACCGGTCAGCAACTACAATTGGGAGAAATTAGCCTCTCATATAAGATATTAGGAAAATTTTCACAAAGACAAAAATATAAACACAAATTGAGGGTTTGTTTTATAATTATAACTTTATTCATTTTCATTTATAAGTAAATTAAATTTGTATCCAAGCTGCATGATTGAATCCAAAAGATGAGTCCATTTGCATAATATCTTATTCATTGTTAAACTACGTGTTGTTAGATTCCAGGCATTACTCAGAAGTAATGGAAGAAAAAAATGAACAGCTTATTGACTTTTGGCTAACAAGCAAGACCTATACCTATACATGCTTCAATTAATTTCAAAGATTAGTTCACATATCACTTTCTCCTACAAAACATACATGCGTCTAAATATGGCAATATCCTATAATTTTTACGAGTATGGAATAAAGTTTTAAATGAAATAACGGATCTAAATATTTATGTGTACTAAAACTAAATTTTAACTAAATAAAAAAAAAAACTAATTCCTTCTTGAATGAAAAGATTATTAAAGGGAATAAAATATAATTTTTCACTAAAATCTTTTTCCTAAAAAATGAATTATAAATATCATAACAACACATTTTTATATTGCTTAATTTTTTTCATAACAACAGAAACTCCAGCTGAATGTGATTTATTGTGTAAAGAAGCACTGATAAGTTTAGTAGGGTGCATTGAATTATTATAATTTTTAAAAATATTAATTTTTACAAATAAAAATATTAGTTGTGATTTTTTATAACTTTCAATTATGTGTAGGGTGCTAAATAAAAATAATAAGTTAAATTTTATGTTTAATATAGTAAGTCGTAAAAAAACCAGTAAATTATTTGGATTCATTTAAAAGTTAATTAAAAACTAGATCTAATTCAGTACATCTAATAAAATTCATTCAATTTATTCACTAATTTTCTTAATACATACACGCGCACAAATATATTGTCCATAAAAAAAATTCCTTTATTTGTTATGTTTTTAGGATAAATGATATCAATCCATGCAATCAATATTTAAAAAAAAAATTAAAATTATGTTCATAAAATTTGGTAAAAGTCAAAAATATATTTAAAAAAAAACTTATAAAAGAATTGGCTGAAGTTAATTTGATCAATTAAGTATAAAAGGAATCACTATTTAAAAATAATAATAATGAATCTTTTGCTGTGAAGTAATAAATTTCATTTAATCTGTTATTTATATATAGATAACAGAGAAATAAAATATTTTGTCACCCTTAATTGGGTTGAAGTGAAATTTCCTTTGATTGAGTATTAGCAGACTACTTAAATAAAAACTTTTTGGCAGTACAAGTGACAAAATTTTGGCGGTGGAACTCGTACTTCATGTGGCTCGCACAAACTTTTTATCAACCGTGAAAGTAAATAGGGTATTTTAATATAGAATAACTTAATATTGATTAAAATTAATTATTTATATATTCTAATAATTTTGTAATATAAATATACTGTACTGTAATCCTAACTATATATTAATCTCTAATTCACAATTATATTTTATACTTTGTTAAATTATGTTCATCATTTACAGGAGCAAAATTATTTTATAGTTTGCTTAAAATTTAAACCTGGAACTAATCTAACTTATCAAAATGAAAATATATATTATATCAAGATAAAATATTTTAGTTCAGAAGATATATTTTTTTGTTGGAACTATATATATATATATATATATATATATATTTTCATACGAGGATTATGATCATACGTAATAAGCATCGAGAGATTATGTTTATATGTATATGATATTAGTTTTCCATATATAAGATATTTGATATTATTTTTATTTTTAAAATTTTAAAATAATAATGTGATGAGTCTTTATTTTTATATATAATTTAACTTTATCTATTTTATACAATGTGAGATTTTTGATTCACATTTAAACTATTTTCAATATTTGTTGTGTGTCTGTATCACATTAAATCATTTTATAAAATTAAAATTATCTTCTTACAAACCATAACTAGATATTTATTACGTGAAACCAAAAGGTGGAATATTATTAGTTTACTAAATATAATGAGCTTGAAATCGAATTAGTTTTTCTTCACTAAATATTGTTGCGGATTTTTTTGAAAGGTAAAATACGTATTAAACGAATGCGTGTAGCCCCTATGTTTAGAAGGAAAAATTTAAGCATTAAAATGTTTTCTTTGCATAAAATATTATTAAAATGTGAAAAATATAAGAATATCAGGAAAGGTTAGTCTGGAAGGGTAAAGTTTAAAAGGACAGAAAATTGTTTACACCACCTAAGAAATTAGTCATAGGTATCGACTTAAATAAAAAGAATAATTTAAAATCTATTCCAATTTAATTAAACCTTAAATATTTTAATTTTGAATTTTGATTGAATTGGATTGATTGATAAAGGAGCACCCTAATACTAATGTAAAGATGAGTAAGAGCAGGTTGTGGTGTATGATTGGAGTGAATTGGGGTGGTCATGATTTCATCAGCTTCTCGTGACTCCTTTAACACCATCACCAATCATCCCAATCCTTAGTTCAATGGACAATTTTCAAGTTTCACCATATAATATGTTAAAGATATAATATAATCCCCATAAATTCCTCCATCCACACCTTCTGCCCTGTTACTCACGCCTCCACCACCACACGTCAACTCATTTTATAAATAATATTAATAGTGCTACTCAAATTTACTAAACTTATAACTTAATACACATCAAAAAAATATATACGCGGGAAATTTAAGACTAATGGCAAGACAACTTGTGAAAATTACAGGATTCTTATCTATGTGCTGCTGCAGATTCAACTTTCATATATCAGACAAACTATTTATAGTTACACTGAAAACTCGGAACATGTAATTCCCAGTAGACTCCATTAAATCTGAATGGGTGAAAAATCCATTCCCGGGTACTGAATATCAAAATCACAAATTATACCTGCCACACTTTTGACTTTAATTCGGATTTAAATATTATTTTGCATAAAATAACAAAAGGTTGATGATATTGACAGAAAAGTTTTTGGTATCTCCCTATAAATACTATTTCGTTGTTACCAGTTTCCACCACAAGCTGTTCCCATGACTTCTTCACACTCACTCTTGTTGCTCTTTCTTGGAGTGGCACTTGTTACTACACCAGCGGTGGCCAATTTCAACATACCCATTTATGAGCCTCCCCCAATTGGGATACCACCCATAACTGAACCTCCACCCATCTATGAACCTCCACCAACTGAAAAACCACCGCCATTATATAACCCCCCATTTCTCCCTCCACCACTGTTCCATCCTCCATATGAGAAGCCACCACCAGTGTATCAACCTCCTGTCGAAAAACCACCACCAGAGTACCAACCCCCTCATGAGAAGCCACCGGTGTACAAACCTCCTCATGAGAAACCACCGCACGAGAAGCCACCACCGGTGTATAAACCTCCCTACGTGAAGCCACCTCCAGTTTATCAACCTCCTCACGTGAAGCCACCACCGGTGTATCAACCTCCTCACGTGAAGCCACCACCGGTGTATCAACCTCCTCACGAGAAGCCACCACCGGTGTACCAACCTCCTTACGTGAAGCCACCTCCGGTGTATGAGCCTCCTCATGTGAAGCCACCACCATATCAACCTCCTCACGAGAAGCCACCGGTGTATCAACCCCCTTACGTGAAGCCACCGCCGGTGTATGAGCCTCCTCACGTGAAGCCACCTCCGGTGTATGAGCCTCCTCACGTGAAGCCACCACCAGTGTATCAACCTCCTTACGTCAAGCCACCACCGGTGTATGAACCTCCTCACGAGAAGCCACCACCGGTGTATCAACCTCCGCACGAGAAGCCACCCCCGGTGTATCAACCTCCCTACGTGAAGCCACCTCCGGTGTATGAACCTCCTCATGTGAAGCCACCACCAGTCTATCAGCCTCCTTACATGAAGCCACCACCGGTGTATGAACCTCCTCATGTGAAGCCACCACCAGTGTATCAGCCTCCCTACGTGAAGCCACCACCGGTGTATGAACCTCCTCACGAGAAGCCACCGCCGGTGTATCAGCCTCCTCACGAAAAGCCACCCGTGTATCAACCTCCTCACGTGAAGCCACCGCCGGTGTATCAACCTCCCTACATTAAGCCACCACCTGTGTATCAACCTCCTCATGAGAAGCCACCGCCGGTGTATCAACCTCCTTACGAGAAACCACCACCAGTGTACCAACCCCCATATGAAAAACCACCACCAGTATTTCAACCTCCATATGAGAAGCCGCCACCGCTATTTCCACCCCCTTATGTGAAACCACCACCAGTGTTGGAACCTCCATACAATCCACCAGGTTGCAGTCCCCCACCTTTTGGTCACTTTCCACCATCAAAGAAAACCTAATAACAAGTGGCGTCTGTGACGTGCTTTAGAGGGGTCGTTTGTCAGATAAAGTTTTGTTTTGTTTGGTTTGGGAAGCACTTTTAAGACTTCAACTTCCATCTGCTCCTCCTGCATGCAATTGTTCTTAAAAATAAAGGCTGTATCTGCACAATAACTTCAATTTCCCTCTCAACAAAGATGTTGTAATGTGTCTATTATTGGTGGCTTCATCTATGGCTCCAATTAGCTTTTCTTTGTGCTATTAAATTGTCTGCCTTGGTTGAAAAAAATTAAACATAATTCTGTATAATAAATGTTGAAGAACTCACATCAAGATATACTCTTTACTTTTTATTTTATTTTAAAACCTCCTTATACGTGATTTTTGGAGTAAAAATAAGTAGATGAATAGTTAAGAGAAAGAGAAAAATTTAAAGAAAATTGTTCCTCTGTGTGTATATTTGTTAATAGGAAAAATTTTAATCTACACCTCTTAATTTTAATACCCATTTCCAACACTTAATAATTTTTTTTTTCACTTTCTTAGTTAATTCATTCTAAATTATTTTATATTTTAAAATAAAAATATTATTTTATTGGTGTTGAAGAAATTTTGAATAGAAAATGTGATGTTCATTTATCGTCATACTTGTTAATAATAATTACTCTTGTAAATCTTTCGGTATATAATTAATATAAAATATTTATAAATTTTACTTGTAACATCCCATTTAATAGTTGTTGAACTACTAAAAAAAATATATAATCATGATAAAATAAAGAATACAGTAGAAGAAGGTTAATAGAGTATTAATCCAGTCATTCAAAATAACTATGGTAATGCTGACTATATTTACAACATTAAAGGAAATAGAGTTAAAAGAGAGTTCCAACTCTAAACAAAACATACACGCAAATACTACTATCAACAGGTCCTACTCTACCGCCTCAACTCCTGTCCAAGATGGGAGCATCTTCATTCATCTGCATCTTTCTCTGCTCACACAATAATGCTCATTGCAAAAGAAGTGACCAAGTACAAACACACAAAACAACAAAAAGGGTCAGCTAAATTGATTAAAAGAAACATACAATTCATTCATAAACGTTGTATCAATTTAGCGTTTCAGCAAGAATCACTAAATTACAATAACCCAGAAAAGACAGTTGACACTAGACTCAATTATCTGAATCTATGTAAGTGGCATTTGACCTCTTGGTGGCAAGCACTTGTGTGTGGTTTTCAAACTCTGCAGAGTCTGCCCTCAAAGAGTTATTACCCACCACTCACAAGATAAGTCTCATTCTCGTCTAGGACCTGATTGAGTCCAGATACTAAGATCTCCTGTTACTCCTCACAACATAATCCATTTTGCTATATCTGAGCGTGAATGATCATTGGAGTTTTAGGATACATCCAATAGTGAGTCATCATTCCCTTACATACACTAAAACATACCTTTTAGAATTTCCCCTTGAAATCCTAGATCAACCACATCTCTCATATTCCAGTTCACACATTAATACTACACATGTTGTCAAACACCATTTCATGCATATTCATTCTCCCAATTCATGCTTTCAAATTTAAAGTGATCATTCATTCATAACTCACAAAAACTAAACACTCTACTGTAGTGGTTTTCGCTCAAGCTAGAAGGTCTGGTCCAGGCGACAGGTGCTCTCTCACCAAAGCAGGCCATTCTCGCCTGAGCAAGACTCAAAACAGAGAAAAATCAGAAGTTCTGCGAATTCTCGCTAAAGCTAGACTTTTTAGCTTAGGCGAGGTTTTCTCTTGCTCAAACGAAAATCCCTCGCCTGGGTGACAGCTCGAACAAAAGGCAGAGATGAGTTTCTGGTATTTTCGCTCAGGCACGAAAATATCACATTCTCAACATGCTCTTACATGCAATCTAGAAGAACCAAACAAAATGTCATCCTTAAGAATCCAAACATCACACAACACATAAACATGAAATCAAGCCATCAGAAAGTAGCTCCTATACGAAATTAAAGAAACAACTTAACTTCCCTTACCTCTAGACAGTTACCATTTTGCAGAGAAGAAATCCTTAACGGAAGGGTACCATAACCTTACAGGACCCAAGGGACTGGAATGCAGAAACATAGGAGAAAGAATGAGACCCTAAATTCAACTCAGAATAGGGCTCAATTTTAGAAATTGGAAATTAAGGGGACTTATAAACTGAAATTCGATTTACAAGAAGGGGAAAAATGCTCATCCTGGATGGAGTGCACTAATCCATATTTTGTCTGCTACATCAAGAAAAGATGGATGGTTTCAGATGATGGACAAGAACTCAAGCTTTTAAGAGAGGAAATGAAATAGAGAGAAGAATTTGAAAGTGGGAATATTTTGAGAATGAAACTAGTTTGATTAGTTCAGACTAAAAAAGAAAGAAAAGTGGTCTCACATTACTAATATCTAACGTTTATTAAAGAAATTGATTAACTAACTTTTAATGAAATTTTTATTTCTAAAAAATATGTTTTTATTCACAGTACTCAAATTTAAGATTTTCTTTTTATATAATGAAGCCAGGTTTCATCACGGAGAAGTTTGTTTGTGGACCGTATTTACTCAGATCGGGTGTGACAGGCAAATAATAACTCTGTTTGTTGTTTTATATATTAACCATTTATAATAGTTATAGTTTTTGGTTTTTTATCCAAACTAAGGAAACTATCTAATTTTTTTGTTTTTATATAATTTTAAGTCAGTTATCTATTACATTTTTCAGTTTTTATTTTAATAACTATTTTTTAATTATAGTTTTTCTTTCTATTGCAATTTTTGTTTAAAAGATAAATATTGTTTGGATAATTTTTTTTTTTATTTATATATCATAACTAATTTTCTTTTACATATCAAACAAATCAAGAGTATAATTAAAATCAACATTTAAAAAATTGAAAAAATAACAAATAAAAATCAACAATACATCTTTTAGAAAAAGTCAAACACTAAAATGCATAGGACAAAAGGATATTATTGTTATAAATTAACGGTTGGTGATACATTTACTCTTTTATAATGGATTGATTCACTATAATTATTCATAAAATAATTGATTATACCTCTTTATGATATTTAAATAAATATTTATATAAAGTATTTGATTTGTATTTTTTAAGTTACATTTTGTATTTATAAATAATATTTTTAAATAGAATTTTTCATATTAGAACGTCTATGGTGACGAGATTGATCGAGTACCTAGGTAAAATAAACACGAAAACAAAAATGCGCATAGGTTTGATGAAGCCGTGCTTAGGTTTGGGAATTTGGAGAAAAAGTAAAGTGAGTGTAAAATCTTGGGAGGGTAAAAAAAATGAGGGGAGAGTGAAAAATGTATTATAATGTTTTGAAGTCATAAACCTCTTAAAAAAAGAATTAAACCCCCACTATTATTATGTTTTAGACAATTCATCATAACCAACTTAAATAATATTAATTTGTGGAGAATTTTTATAACCTCGACAAAATAACTTCAACTAAATATCACTTTTTTTTGTAGTGTAAGAGGAGAGGGAGGAGACTAGATGTTGAAAGGAAGAGATAATAGAGAATATAGCAATCAAGAGTTTGAAAAGGCAAGCCTCCAAAGAAGGAGAAGACATGAAAATGAGTATGAGGAAAAAGGAGCATTTCTTTTGGGTGTAGCTTGCTTGCTTGCTGAGGGTTGCCTGTTAGAAGATATGTTTCTTCATCCTGACTCTACCATCAACTCATTTAGAGAATCCTTTGTGTGTAATCAAGTGGTGTATATTGTTTTAAGTTATGCGAGATAAGTAAGCATAGACATCACTTCATCAACGCCTCCTATCTATTCCTTTTATGTTCCTCTTGTGCTTGTTTATCTTCTCAAACACACGCTTGTAGACAACATTGTAATGCTCACGATTAGGCTGGGAAAAAACATTAGAGTGAAGTCGTGCACCACCTAATAACATTAGAATGAAGTTGTGCACCTCTCTACGACTTCCCTAATGGAAGTAGTACAACTTTCAATTTAAATTGAATGTTGTACCCTGATACAACTTCCTATTGGAAGTCATCCTACTCGCACACGTTTTATGTGAACCGTGCATCATTTTGGGGTATTGCAACCTAAATCGCGATGAGACGACGACAAAAGGATAAATGGTCGAAAAACATAATTTGAAGTTGCCATCATAGTTTATTCTGAAAGACAACAAAAAAACCATAAAATAAGACATGGTCTGCAAAGACTAGATATTGGGTTCAAGAATCGGTTACACAGGTATTAACCACTTACAACATCAGTCTTAAGATGTGATTTTTTCAAATGTTTATTTTCCCCATAAATAAAAATAAGAGTGCATAAAAGAAACAAAAATATTTTTTTTTTATTTTTTGACCCGACAAAAATTAAATTCGGTCTTACGTATTTTCATTCACAATGAAAAATTAAGGATCACCTAGTTCTAGAAAAATTATTTGAAAAATGCTTTTGGAATTTTGGGAAGTGAACCCGACAAGATTGACCTTAGTCCTAAATATCTCCACTATAGTTGAGAATCAAAGATTACATAGTTATTTATGAATACATAGTTATTTATGAAGAACAAATATTTGGATGTAAGAAAGATTTATAAAAAAAATTATGAGTAAAGAAAACTTTAATATATCATCTTTAATTTTAATATAAAATTTTGTAACACCAAAATTAAATGACCAAATTATAAGTACGTAAAAAGTGATTTAAAATAGAGGTAATCAAATTAAAAGTGCAATAGTTTAAAACATTGAAATAACCAAATTAAAGTGGACCTAAAGTGGGTTAAGACATTGAAATAATAAAATAAAAATGCATCTAAAAGGATTTAAAATGTTGGAATAACCGGACTAGAAGTACATCTAAAATGGTTTAAAATATTTAAAAGGCATATTTTTGTATTTTCATTATTTATCAAAAAAATATTTTTAATATTACTTTAAAACATATTTATATTTTCTTTATTTAATAAAAATCGGTGAACACTTGAAAATATGAAATGCTAAATAATATAAAGGATAAAGGTATGACTAATGGGATATAAACTTAAACCAAAATGTAATGACGTGTAAGTAGTGAAAATGCGGTGCAATCAGTAAATAAGGTGTAAATAAATAGTGTTAATAGCATGGGGTTTTACCTAGTAAAATGTGGGGTGCAACAAATACAAAATTAGCGAAAACAGAGGTGTAGAGAACAAAGAAAGCAAATCATACGGGTGTACCAAGTAAAATGTTTAGAAACAGAAAACGAAAAAATAAGTGTGGAAGAGAAAAATAGAAAATCATAGGGGTTTACCAAGTAAAATGTTTAGAAACCAAACAGGGGTTTCTTTCTGCACCCAAAAACATTTCAAATAAATACTCCTTGACAGTTTGTTAAAATGCAGATCATATACCCCAAGTTTCTTTCAGATGTCAATTTTCGGAAAGGATATTTCTTTCAGATCACATCCGATAAACATTTTGAACTTCAGGATATAAAAAAAATATTATATATATTTTTGACTTTGTTTATTATTATTTTTAATTTATTTATTTTTTAACATATTATAATAAAGTAAATTTAAATTAAAAAATAAAAAAAACATAAAACAAAAGATAACATAATTAAAGAAAGAATATTAAAATTTAAAAAATCAATTTTAAATAAAATTTAAAAAATTTAAAAAGAATATATATATATATATATATATATATATATTCAAATTTTTTTAATAGTTTAATAATTTTTAGTTTTGTTTGTTTTAATATATTAATTTTGTTTTTAATAATTAATTTTATTTTTAGAATTTATATTATAGGATAAAAATGAATAAAAAAACATAATAAGGTAAAGAAAAAATAGTTAAAATTAAAAAAAAAATATTAAACTTTTAGTAAAATTAAAAAAATTAAAACTGAAAAATAAAAAATAAACATTTATATATATATATATATATATATATATATATATATATATTATATATATATTTTTTAAAAATATAATAAAATAAAAAAATAGTTAAATTTTAAATAAAAAAAATATTTATTATGTTTTACTTTTTTTACTTTTAATTAAAGTTTATTTTTTTTTACTTTTATTTTTATCTTTTTATTTTTAAGGGTAAATGTTTTTGAATTTTTAAATTTTACAATTTTTAATATATATATATATATATATATATATATATATATTTTATTTTTTATATATTTTATGTACTCTTTCAATCTTATTTTCCTTTAAGTATCACAAACCATAGGCACAACAAAAATTTAAATTATTATGTATTTCCTAGATAATACATTTCTCACATATTTAGAAGGAACATATGTTTTTAAAATTTTTTAAATTTTATTTAAAATTGAGGGGAGACTCCACACCTAAAACATGCAATCAACCAATCAAGAATGGAATCATTAATACACTAAGTTGAAAAGCTAAGCATGGGAAGAATATGATGTTATACTAAATTCGGGAAGTTAATATGAAATTTTAGATTATTATCATTCATTGTATGGTAGCAAAGCAAACTCAACCATGGTGAAATTTTCAAACCAATTTTATATTGAAATATGTTTTTGTCAAAGCTTATTAAAAAAATAATGAGAAATAACAGATGAAAAAATAAAGACAGGAAAGAGAACAAGTAAGGATTTATACTTGACTAACTATAGATGTAGATGAAGCTTTGATCATAGCTAAATGAAAAATAGCTAAGAATGTATTTTTAGAACTTATCAACAAGCTTTATATACAGAGAATTTATGTTCTCTTCATCAACATGCGATATATATTCAAAAAAATTTCAATCACACCCCTCATATCTTTGCATATATACCTAAACCAGGATACAAAGGTGTGGAACTTCTTCGACATCTTGAGATCCAAGTTGTCTTGGAACTTCTTCGATATCTTGAGATCCAAGTTGTCTTGCTGCAACAAAATGAATAATACACCATATCAAAAACATTAACTAACATATGTAGGGTAAAGAAATTCAAAACCTAAAACAAATGTACCAATGTAGTAAAAGAAGTGTTCTACCTTTCCAGATTTTCTTAGAGAAATGACATTCTTCTTCTTATCAGTGTAGAAAAGGGCTTTGACCACGTTAATTTTGGATATTAGGCTTCGGTTGTTGAATCGAAACATATACAAATGAGATAAAAATGGGTGGTCTTTCGAACTCAACAACAAACTTTATATACAAAAAATTTATGTTCTCTTCATCGGCATGGGAAACATATTCATAAATTCTTCCATCACACCCCTTAAATTTTTTCAAATATTCTTGAACCAATATACAAAGGTATGGAACTTCTTTGACATTTTCAAAACCAAGTTGTCTTGCTACAACAAAATGAATAACACACCATATCAAAAATATTAACTAAACATATATAGGGTAAAGGAATTCAAAACCCAAAATAAACGTACAGAGAAGTGTTATATCTCAACAAATTTCTTTAGAGGAATGACCTTCTTCTTCTTACCAATTTAGAAAAGGGTTTTGACTGCGTTTATTTATGACATAGGCTTCGGTTGTTGAACAAAAACATATACAAAAGATGTAAAAAAGGATGGTGTTTTGGCCTTGATTATGAACTGAAGCATAAAGTTTCACATTATGCTTCTATTAAAAAACAATTGAAGTTTAAAACCCTTTCCAATTTAAATAACATAAATAAAATAAAAAAATAAAAAAGTCTCGATTCTTGTTACCGAGATTTATCGAGATTTATAAATAATCATATATTAATAATATTGTAAGAATTAAATAGGCCGAGAGATACACTTTAAGGATGACTCCACAGAGAATGTGTTTTTTCCAACCCTATGCCACCTCACATAAAATAACAATACTGGACTCTTTTCAATTAAGTTTGGGGACACCATTTCTCAATCACAATGTATTGCTTACATTTCTTCTACTGAGGTGGAGAATAGTCTGGTCACTCAAACTCATAATTACTCTTTCAAACCTTATTTTCTTGTAAACATACAGTACTAGAGTATTAGGAAAATATTAAGTACAACCAATATTTAAATTAAAATGTATTCTCTTACATAATTACATAATGCATTTCTCGCATATTTAGAAGAAATATACGTTCTTAAAATTTCCAAAACTTTTAGCTTAATAATATGAGATGCTATTTACAAATAATGCAAGGAAGGATTGAATAATATAAAATTTTACCTTCTAGCTGTCAAGATTATTTCCGTCAGCTTTCTAAAAGGGGATATTCCACACTTAAAGCTTGCAATCAACCATCAATGAAATAATTAATATAGTAAGTTGAAAAGATATATAATTGTATCTGGAGAGTTAATAAGAAATTTCAGATTATCATTGCAAGGTAACAAAGCAAACTTAACATTGATAAAATTCTCAATCAGTCTTATACTAAAATATATTTTTTTGTTAGAGCTTATTTAGGTAAAAAATGTAAGAAAAAATATACGGATGAATAAATACTAAAAAGAGCTAAGATTTATACTTGACTAATGATAGATGGAGTTGGATCCCAGATGAATGAAAAATAGTTAAGGATGCATCTTTCAATTTCATCGACTATATATGTACATGATCTACGTTTGTTCTTTAAAATGAAAAATATACTCATAGATTCTTCCATCACACTCCTCACTTCTTTTCAAATATTTTTGGACCAACATACATAAATGTGAAATTTTTTTAACATCTTCAAATCCCAATTGTCTTGCTACAACCAAATGAATAAACACCATATCAAAAACATTATCTACCATGTAGGCTAAATGAATTTAGAACCCAAAACCATCTTACCAACATAGCGAGAAAAACTTTCTATCTTTTCATATTTCTTCTCTAAAGGAATGACCTCTTTCTTCTCTCGTTCTTTCCCCACCACTCTGGACCGAGACAAGAAAGCAGCGGCAACAATTAAACCAGCGAAAACAATAAGAATATGTAACAACTTCATTTTTTGTAAAAATGTCTCAAGCCATAAGAAAATGATAAAATGTCATAAACGTGCAAAGGACATGAGAGGAAAGACCACATCTTTTTCGTTTGAAGCTCCCAACGTTCCCTTCTCCGTTGCAAGCTCCCTACCCTTCTATAATTTTCTTGTCCAAAACAGAACTTGTGGCTTGGTGCAAGTCCAGTCATGTCTTCTTTCTTGTTTTCTTCCTTTGAATAGTGGCTCCCTCTGTCCTCTTTGTGTCATAACAAAATTTGTTTAGAAAATGACCTTGATCCTTTTACCAGTATGGAAAAGGGTTTTGACCGTGATTATTTTGGAAATTAAGATTCATTGTTGAACCATAATAAGTACATGCGAGGTAAAAAAATATGGTCTTTAAAACTCATCATCGAGTATATGATCTATGTTCTCTTTGTTGACGTGGGAAACATGTTCATAAATATTTCCACCATCACACCCGTTAGATCTTTTAAATATTTCTGAATCAGTATTCAAAAGTGTGGAACTTTTTCGATATCTTCAAATCCAAGTTGTCGTTCTATAACAAAATGAATAATAAATCATATCAAAAATATTAACTAACATATTTAGCGTAAAGGAATTCAAAACCCAAAACAAACCTACCATCATAGTAAGAGAAGTGTTCTATCTCTCCAGATTTCTTTAGAGAAATGACCTTTTTCTTATCAATGTAGAAACAGGTTTTGACTGCGATTATTTTGGACATTTGGCTACGGTTGTTGAACCAAAACAAATACAGGCAAGGTAAAATAAGTTTTTTTTTTCAAACTCATCATCGAGTAGAGAATATATGTTCTTTTTTTTACGGTGTGGGAAATATATTTTAAAATTCTTCCATCACACACTATGAGCTCTTTTCAAATTTTCCTAAACTAATATGCATAGGTGTGGTACTTGTTCCACATCTTCAAATCAAAATTGTCTTGTTGTAACAAAATGAATAACACACCATATAAAAGAAAATCAACTAACAAAGGTAGGGCAAATGAATTCAAAACCCAAAACAAGCGCAACAACTTAGTCAAATAAGTGTCCAATCTCTCCACATTTATTTAGAGGAATGACATTCTTCCTACCAATGTACAAAAGAATTTTGGCAGCTCTTATTTTTTATATTGGTCTTCGGTTATTGAATCAAAAACATATTCTGACGAGGTAAAAAATGTTGTCTATCAAACTCTATATCAAGTTTTATAAAGAGAGAATATATGATCTCTTCATCGACATGGGAAATATATTCATAAATTCTTCCATCACGTCGCTTAAATCTTTTAAAACATTCAAGAACAAATAAACAAAAGTATGGAACTTCTTTCGCATCTTCAAATCCAAATTATCCTTTTGCAATAAAATGAATAATACATAATACACCACACAAAAAACATTAACTAACATATGTAGGGTAAAGGAATTCAAAACCCAAAACAAACGTACGTGTACCAATGAAGAGAGAGTGAGAGAAGTGTTCCATTTTTCCCAAATTTTTTTAAATTAAAGACCTTCTTCTTTCCAGCTTGTCGATGAAATTGAAAGATGCATCCTTAACTATTTTTTACATAGACTTTATTTTTGAACAACAACATATGCAAGCGATGTTAAAAATGACGGTGTTTTAAAAAGGATGGCGTTTTGGCTTCGATATTGAATTGAAACATAAAGTTTCACATTATGGGTCTATTCAAGAACAACTAGAGCCTAATATGCTTTCCAATTTAAATAACATAAATAAAATAAAAAAGAGAAATAGGTCTCGGTTCTTGTTACCGAGGTTTATTAATCATCATATATTAAGAATTAAATAGGTTGAGATTTACACTCTAAGGATGGTTCAAGAAAATGTGTTTTTTCCAACCCTATGCCACCTCCCATAAAATAACAATACTGGACTCTTTTCAATTAAGTTTGGGGACACCATTTCTCAATCACAATGTATTGCTTACATTTCTTCTACTGAGGTGGAGAATAGTCTGGTCACTCAAACTCATAATTACTC
>Ga0214542_1008386_pt1 | contig 17109 bp, 6 predicted proteins | sample CNSS1metaG_FD_160096 | JGI IMG/M metagenome (GOLD analysis project Ga0214542, IMG submission 160096) | Root nodule microbial communities from cowpea collected in UCLA plant growth center, Los Angeles, California, USA - CNSS1 | ecosystem: Host-associated > Plants > Roots > Nodule | place: USA... | reverse complement strand
AAAAAAAACACACACACACACACAGTATCATCACATTGAGACTTCACATTCTCGAATTTTAAACATTTGTTAAACAAACATACTACACCGGGGAGAAACATAGAAGAAACAGACCATAAGAGACTTCAATGCAACAAAGTAACAAACAATATGGGAAAGCTATCAACCCAACCGAAACAAAAATGCAAAACATTAACCAGACAATATAATAACGTTTCTAGGACTATAAATAACAAATTGCAAACCTGGAGTCCAGAAGTATCACAAGGAGGATATACTCGCTTAATACGATCTGGAACTCTCCAAAGACTTTCAATATGGGATTTGGTCCAAGATGAATTGACCATAGCCAGGTGTGCACATGATCCTACAATCCCATACAACCAGCTGAAGAATGTATAATAGACTATTTTGCATCTTGACAGCCAAACACTGCAACAAAAAGAAAAGAACTGTTAAATTCCTCAAAACATGAAATAGACAAAATAGAATGTGAATTTAGTGCAAATTACAGCATAGAAGGGCACATGCACTGAAGGGTAAGGAAGGAGAAACATGCAAAAGGTGAACTTTCACATGAAAAGACTTCAACTTTACCAATTTCTACACCAAAATACTTTTAGAAAGATTGATTCCCTTCTACTCTTACGCTCAAAACAATTGGATATGGTATAATATTCAAATTTCAGTAAAATTGAAACTATGGAATTGATACCATTTAACAAGTGAGGAAAATTTGCGAAATATGACTAGGCAATAAGAGGCAAAAAAATGTACAAATCCCATAGTTAGAAGAAATCAAACCTCTTGGTAATTAAGGCATCATTATTATACATCAAGCTGCGATCACGAACACGGGATAGCATGTCTGAACTGATAGTAGGATAATGTGTATAGCAAATAACTTTACATCCAAACAACCGGGCAAATGGATATGTAAAAGCATATCCACTTGTGTCAAAGTAATATAAAGGAGTAAACTTGCACAAAGCCTCCCAAGCAAGATACATAGAACCCAGACTTTGACCAATCATTGTAAAGTGCGGATAAGTGCTTTCTTCGATCCACTTCCTCTTGTACAAATGAATCACCTGAAAATAGGACAGCAAGCAGATAGGTTTAAGCTTTTAAACAAATCAAGTATATTCTTGCACAATTGGTGCCAAAATAAATGCTTCTTACCATTAAAACAATATTTGATTACTTTATATAATCATCAATTATCTTATTCCATGGCTAAATCATCCCTCATTCCCTCCTTCCTATCATCTACTCAACCTGCTAAGCAAGCAATGCCATGTTTTACTGCCTCACTTTCAACTAAAAATTAGATCCTAATCCACTCATTCTTTAGCAGAAAACAAAATACATTTAATTCATGAGTTATGAGAGCACTAATAACTGAACCCATAAGAGGAGTAACTAACAGATAAATAACACCCACGAGTTGACTAATATTCTAACATACACTAAAAACACTTACGAACCCAGAAAAGCATTCTATAATATTCCATTCTTTCATCGTTACTACAATTGAAAAACCTACTTCAAATAATACAAAGACACGACGAAAGCAAAAGATGAGAAAAGCCCCACAATCCAAAATCACAAAAGAAGAATAACCCAGATAAGAGAATAAGAAAAGAAGGTACCTTTGGAGGAGAGAGGAGCGTGACCCCAAAGCGATCTAGGGCTCGAGCCATCAGCGACTGAGGGGTGGCGTCATGATCTCCGGTGTAGATACAGCAGTCAAGGTCAGGGATCTCATCTTGGATGCCTCTGACGGCGCACCAGAGCACCCTCTCCCCACCGCCGCCGTCGTTAGTATACGGATGGAAGAATCCGACGGCTCTGTTCCTCCGCCGCCTGCCGTTGACTGGAACAATGCAGAATCCAAAAAGTATGGCCGTGATGAGCGCAACGATGATCATCGTCAACATCAATTCGCCTAGTCTCAGTGGCAGATGTTTAAAGCTTCTTCATAATTGTTCAACAAATTGGACGAGTAATTCAATTTTTTTGGTTCCTCTTTGAAGGTTTAGACAAAATAAAGAAAAGTAAATAGGAAATAAAGGCAATAGACTCATTTTCAGTAGATAGGTCCTTCATCTAGGTATTTTTTTTCCTGCGCTCCAATAAAAAAAATTTCTCATTTTAACTCTTTTAGATGGTAATTTAAAAATAAAAATAACTTTTAATTATATTATTCAGAAGTTAAAATTAATTTTTAGATTATACAATTTGAAAAAAAAAATCTTTAAAAGAAACTTTTCAGATAAATCCACTGAACAAAAATAAAATTAATTTCTAAAATTTTGAATACCACGATCTAAAATTTATTTTTGTCTTCAAATTACACATTTCAAAAATGACAAAAAAAAAATCATTTAGATTCAGGCAAAAAACAAAAGAAATGCAACAAAATACTGCCTGACAGATTTTAAGCATAGATAAATTGAAGTTGACCTGTTCTCAGGACTCATTATCAATTCAACTTATTAAATTAGAAAGAGTGTTCCTTCTTCTTCTTCTTAGAATTGTGTATTATCTTCTTCTTCATGTTTCTGAAGACATTAAAGCTTTTTTTTTAACAAATTTTATCATTATTTACTGTATCAAATGTTAGTATAGATATAGTAATAATTTTTTACTTGATTATACATCACAATATTTACTGTATAGATGGAAGTATTAGCTTAAAACATTTGTCATCATTCAATCACTATCCTCTTGTCTATATACACATTTTCAAATTCATCCAATTTATATGAAATTTATATTGAAGTAAAATATATATAAAAAATATTAAAATTAATAATACAATCATATTTATAAAAAGTAAAATAAGAATTTATAAAATAACTCATCTATTATAAAGAAAACTTAGGATACTATTTATATTTTAATATCACGTATATATTAAAAATATATTCGAAATTTAAAAATAGTGATATATATTTAAAATTAATTTATGTGATCCGATCATCTATGAGTTCCTCACAAGGTAAAAAAGTCTATCTCTCTCGTTCATAATTCAAGGACGCATTAATATTTATCATGTAAGAATATATTAGTAGTTTGTATGCTTTGAATAAAATCGAAATAAAATCCCAAAAACAAACTATTTTCATAAAAAAATTAAGAAAAAAATATATTTAACTCTAGAATAAAATAATAAATACTTTAACATTTAAACATTAAAAAAGTCAACCTTTTATTTAATTTAATTTTTTACGACATACAAACAAAATTAACAAATTTTATGAAAAAAAAAATAGAAAAACATTCTTTATAACAGACAACCGTTCACAACATGATCAGCATGAGTGAGACAACAATTACAGAAAAACAACACAGACAAAAGAAGTGAAACCGACAGTGAGACACATATAACCATCCTTGTTGTGGAAGAGTTTTAGGGAGTGTTGTTGTTGTTGTTGGGATTGGGTTGGATATAAGTGATGATCTTGTTGAACCATGCTTTCAAGTAAGGATTGGATTGCATAATTTTAGATTAATACAATAATAAAATATTGTATTACATTAACACTATAATGTATACGTTTACAAGTTCAGTATAAAATAAACTTTTCTTGTTGCCTTTTGAAAGTTTGAAAATATTTATGCCGTAACCCTACCATGTGTGTTAGGTTGCATTCATACATTTATGACATTTCACACTGCATGCAAAGAAAAATTGCCCTTTATAATTTCGTATTCCACCCCAACTGTATATTTGATATTTTCTACTCATCTGCAACGCCTTGCTCTTTGTGAATAATATGCTTGTAATGAATTAAAAATTACTAAAATAATAACATTTATATATTTAATCTCTATTTTCATAAGATTCAAGTAAAAGTCCAAAATCCCCCTAATCTAATATACGAAGGACCAAAATATCAATCCAATGAATCACTACTTGTCATTATACTAAATTATGAAAGATATTACTAATATGATTTAGTAGTATTATATCAATGTTAATATATTCTATATTATTAATGACTTTTAGTGACAATTGAAATATTTATAAAGATTTTTTTAGTAACATTTAATTAATGAAAATATAATATTTTAAAAATGTTACTAAACCTTTTTATCATAACTTTTTATAAGAAATAACATTATAAAACTGTTACTATAAATCTATAATAGTAATATATTTTTTAAATAAATAGACATTTTTGAATTGTTACTAAAAATGTTAATATAATTATTTTGTAACATTTCTGTAGCCAAAAAACACATTATTAATATTAAAATATTAAACACCAACATATAAACCGTATGCATATGCTCTTTATTTTAATGTTGTCATCCAAAAACAAAATTACGAAATCAACTATTTTATTTTAATAATAGGGTGATCATTTATTTTAACATATAAACCGTATACATATGCTCTTTATTTTTTATTTCTTTTATATTTTAAAATATAAAAAAAAAATAAAAAATTGAGAAATTATTTAAAAATAATACATCAAATTTTAAGATAAATTTATTAAAACTTAATTATCAAAATATCTTTTTCTATCTCTTAGAATAATAATATTTTGATTACCAAATTTTAACAATTTGAGATGATATATTCTAGATAAGGTGATATCTTAATAGTTTTAGAATATAAAAAAATGAAAAGAAAAAATTTTAAAATTTAATTGTAAAAATATATTTTTCCTATCTCTTACCAAAAGTTTCATAGATAATTTAATTTTCATAATAAGAACATTTATTAAAGGCAGGGTAAGTTATTGAATTGAAACTCCAATTCCGATTGAAAACATAAACAAAAAGTGTTTAAGGAATTATGATTCTGATTGAAAAATAACACCAGAAACATCTAATTGTTCGTATGTTTTGTCTAAAGAAGTGAATGAGAGATGGTTACAGATGATGTACAGTTTTTTAATGTCGCAATCATGGGATATATCTATTTAATCCAACAAAACTGTATATCTATTTGACTCAAAAAGGTGTTATTTTTCAAACTCTACCTAACTCAATAATACTATTTTAATCATATTCGTTTTTATTTGTTTAATCCAAAATCTTAATAGACATTATTATATTATTATAATGGATTTTGAAGTGGAAGTAAGAAAAAAAAAATGTTGTGTCAAATAATTATTTTTCTTGTGACAATTCTGGAATGAAAAAAGTTTAATTCGCATCATACATAATTCTAAGGGATGTAAATATAAAATATATAACTAAAAGCTTGTTGAAATATAAAATAAAATCTCTCATTGACCACAGAAAGCTACTTCAACTAAATCTCCCTTTTTTAAAACTCCATTATGTTCTCTCTTCAAGATATGTCATTAATATATGTGCATGTGTTTTTTTATATATATATATATATATATATATATATATATATATATATATATATATATATATATATATAAAAGATAAATATCTCCTAATTAACATTACTTTTTCTCAAAAATATTCATTTTGCAAGTGTTTTTTAATAAAATATTATATTGCATTAAAATTATAGTTTATATATATCGTTATAATTATAAGTTGGGTATAAAATAAAGACAGAGGGGTTAGTATTGTCACCTACTTTCATATTTCACAAATTAAATTTTGATATTTTCCACTCATTTTCAACGCCTTCATTCTTCAAGTACTTTATGAATAACATGCATATGAACTAGAAATTATTAAAATAATAACATTGAATATATGTAACCTCTATTTGCATAAGATTCAAGTAAAAATTCAAAATTTTCCCTAATGTAATATATGACAGATGAGGATGTCAATCCAAAGAAAGTGTTGAAAAGGGGAGTAAGCTAAATCCAACAAAGATGATTTTGATGATATCCAAAATCATACAAACATCTTATATTAGTCCTGAACTTATCATTTGTATATGTGTTGTATATTTAGGATTACATGTAAGTCAAATTTGAACTGTATAGATTAGTTACTAAACTCTTGAATATGTCAAATGCATAACTTGTTAATGGATTGGATATTTAACTAATGGGTTATCATAAGGCACTGATGCAGTGAAAATTCACCTACGATAATTGATTATGTAAATTTCTTAATATACTAATCTCAGTGGTAGAATTCTGATTTAAAAACAGATTTGAAATCATTTTGAAAATAACGCATCACTAAATTAAGAAGAGATTTTTCTCTAAGAGATTTTTCTGAGATTGAGATTCGTAGAGTTTTTACTTTTTTGGGTGATCATTCAATTGAAAATTCAAGAAGATTGATGATGGATTGAATCTTAGAGGGTCAAGCCTGGCTTTAGGATTGAGTGTCACATTGCACATCTGCACATCCATTAGGTGTATTAGTTCCATGCTCTCTTTTGATTTGTATTTTTGTTCATTGTTGATTCACTGTGTGAGTGAAGGTCTAGGTGCAATTGTGTGGAGGCATTGCATTTAGGGGGAGTTCTTGATTTGTAGATCAAGCTCCTTAGTCTTTAGGGTCTTGAATTATATAGATGATCTTGTAATTCTTGTAACTTTATTGATTTAGTGGAATCCTCCTAAGCGCGGGTTGCCTAGGAGAAGATTGGACATAGATTCATTTTGAATCGAACTAGTATAAAAATTGTTGTGTTCTTTTTGTTTCTTTCATCTTTTATGTCTTCCTAATTGATTAAATCAGTCCATTAACTACAGATTTGGAAAACTAGTGATTGAGGTTTTAAAGATTAAAGATAGTGATCAAGATTTCCTTAAATTCATTGAAAAAACAAAATAACCAATTCACCCCCTCTTGGTTGGGTTATATTATACACATATGATTTAACATCAAGAAGTTCATTGGTGCATAATATTTTTCTGTCCAAGATAAAAATGCTTGTTTGGAGAAAAATTAAAGACTAAAATATGTGAATGATCATTAGAAAATATGATATAAACTTGAAACAAAGAATGAATGCAAAGAAAACAATGAAAATCAATGTGAAATGTCTAAAAGAAAATACATATATATGTGTTTTGATGAAATGCCTAAGAGAAAATGCATATATGTTTAATAAAATGTCTAAATGAGTGAAAACTAAATTTTAAGTAAGTTTAAGGTTAAATTACTCTTTTGACCCCTCTATTTGTCATGAAATTTCAGTTTGATCCTCAAGTTTTTCGTTGTCTCAATTTGGTTCTCATTTTCTAAAAAATGACTCAATTTGGTTCTCACCGTTAATTTGACCAGACGATGTTAAAGTCAACGCCACGTGTCAATTTCTGTTTTTTTTTTAATATTTCTTTATTATTATTTTTTTACACGTGTCACTTCATAGTTGTGCCATGTGTCAAAGTGTGACACGTGGCACAACTATGAAGTGATACGTGTTAAAAAAAAATTCAATTGAAGATATGAGGACACTTTGCATTCGCTTCAATCAAAGATTATTGTGCGTAAAAAAATGTTGTGTTTTGTTATGGTTGAAGAACATTATAAAAGAATTAGAAAAGAGTAAGATGACTCTTTGTTGTTAAGTGACTGGCAAAGTGTTGTTTGTCTTACTAAAATCTCAATTCTTCATTCCATATGCAAGTACATTGAATTGGAGTATCATTTTATCATAAACTTGATAAATGATTGAGACTTATTTTTTGTTGAAGATTCCAGATATAAAGAATTTCACTGATATGTTGACCAAGACGGTCACAACAACTAAATTGAGGCAATGCGTGCACCACACTGGATGATAATGTTAATCAAACTTCAAATAAAAGAATTATTAATATTATTATACGTGATTTAGTCTTTATAACTAAATTGTGACATATAGTTTCCTGTGTAAAGCTTGATATAAGAATTGTGACCTATAGTTTCCTGATATAGACACAAGAAATAAAGGACAATGATACTTTAATCCACTTTTTTTGACTCACTTTTAACCTACCACTTCAATCAGCATTAGATCATCACATCATTAAAAAGAATAAAAAAAGAATAATCTAATAATGATTGAAAAAATAAATTAAAAATGAGTAAAAAAATGAATTAAAATATTATTTTTCAAAAATAAAATACTTCATAGTATAATTGTAGTCAAAATTTGTCGTACACTAAACTAAGTTAAATTATTGTTTTTTTTTCCTTTATTATTTTCTTGTTCCAAACATCAGCGACTTTGTCCCTCGTGCGTCTGAGAAATGCAGAGTGGCAGATCTTACAAAATTTAAAATCGTTCAACAGATTAGACTGGAAATAAACTGAAGTTAACCTCTTCTTGGGACCCACAAATATAAAAATTCTATATCAGAATAAAATAAAATAAAATAAAATAACAAATATTTTAAATTTGAAGACATTAAATAAATTGAAACTTTATTTAATATATTTTTCCATGACCAAACAACAAAATTTATAAAAAAAGAGTATATAAAAATACTCAATTTATTATAAAATACAACAACTGTCCTGCTTCAACATAGTGAGACAAGACAGACCAAAAGGAAGAAGCAAAAAACATGATTGAAAAAATATGACTCTGTTGTGGAAGAGGTTTTAAAGACAGAGCTGGAGTCAGTGTGCAGTTTCAACCTTCTTCTTCTTGTTGGGATTGGGTATGATATAATTCATGAGCATGTTCCAGAATACTTTGATCCAGTGGGAGCTACTCTCACTCTCCCTCTCTTCCATCTTACGCTTCCTAGATGCAACAGCAGAACTGTTTTCATGAGCAATCCCCTGAAGATGAAGCTGATATATAATTAAATTAGTTTGATTAAGTGATTCATAATTACAAGTAAGTAACTGAAAATGAATGAAAGTGAAGAATGCATGCATGTAGAACCTTATCGTAATTGGGATAAGAAGGAGATGATTCTTCATCAGAGTCTGGAGGAGGGGGATAATTGAGATCAGGAAGAGGCCTTCTTCCATACTTTACCATCTTCTTCGAACAAGAACAAGAACATGAACATGAACAACATCTTGTTTTATGGCTCCCAGACATATCCCTACCCAAAACTAGGCACACAATGTCTTAAGGGGTGATTGCATATTTATAGGAAAGCAAAAGTTGTTTCGATTTTCCTTTGAAATGGCAGAAGCAAGTTATTTCAAAACCAGTCTCTTCTAAACGACAAAATAAAATGGTTCAAACATAAATTTGTCTCTCAATTTTCATCGGTCCCTTTTTTAGTTGGCAGAAGCAAGTTATTTCAAAACCAGTCTCTTCTAAACGACAAAATAAAATGGTTCAAACATAAATTTGTCTCTCAATTTTCATCGGTCCCTTTTTTAGTTAACTTTATCTTACGTTTCATATTTTTAATTTTTGATATAATTCAAATATTATTATAAAATATGTTTAAAATAATAAATAAATTTAATAAAATTTAATAAAAATTAAATTCATATATTTTTAAAGTAAAAAATTAAATTAGTATAAAATTTTAAAAATGAATTAATTACAAAATTAATAAATAACACCTTTGTAAATAAAGTGTTCTGTATATGCAAATATTTTGACAAATATCATAAAGTATTTTTTGTGAACCACTATTTCCACACCGTTTGCACAATTGAGAAAGTATTTTTTGTGAACAACTATTTCCACACCATTTGCACAATTGAGAAAGTATTTTTTGTGAACAACTTTTCCACACCGTTTGCACAATTAGACTGAAACCGATGCTTGTCAACAATCTTACATCAAATTTGGCACTATATCCTCCATCTGCATAGCGAAAACCTAGCAAGAATCCTAAGATAAAAAATATGTTGAGGTTTTTGATTTAGTTTATAATTTGAACAAAAATAATCGTAAAAAGTAATATAAATTACAAATTTGTACAAAATGTAAAAAACATAAACAAATATTATTAGAATTACATTGATATTATTAATTACATTTTAACATTATTTTTTCATAATAATAAACATAGAGAGAAAATTATTTTACGTGATAAAAGAACATGAATATATATTAAAGGTTTACCGTAAAGAACTCCGGTAATGCATAACCATAGGTAAATATTCTTAATGGCATGTGTATGTTGAAGTAAATATTGTTAAAATAATAACTTTGATATAATAAATTACGATAAGAGTAATAATAACTTAAAGTATTAAAACAGAAATAATTGTATATCTATATATATATAAATAGTAATTTTATAAATTTAAATATAGAATTTTAAAATAATTTTGTAAAAAGTTAAACTAAATATTTTAAAACAAAATATAAGTAAAGTTTAATGTAAAATAAAAATTTAAATAAACTAAATATTATTAAAATGTTTAATGAAAATATCATTATAAAATTAATATAAAAGTTAAATTTGATCTCAATTTGAAAATGATGAAATTTAAAATTAAAAAAAAGACTGAAATATAATCAAAATAACAAATATATAGAACAAATTGAGATTCAGACAATGACTTGACACGTGTATCACCTTATTAACTTGACACATGTCACCTTACTGACTTGACATGTGATACAATATTAACATGACATGTGACATGAATAATTTAAAAAAAAATTAAGAAATTTAAAAAAATTTAAAAAAAAATTAAAAATTTCTTTGACATTTGAAAATTATACAATATTTGACCAAAAGTTTCTCATTTCTCATTGTTATATTATATGCCAAACCCGTCTTATTCCAACCAAATCATGTAAAGAAGTTAATAGTGTTGGAAATATTTTATTATAATTTAAAAAATAAATAATTAAAATAAAAAATCTTATTGTTACTCATGTTTTTATAGACCTTTAATTTATGGGTTAATCTGTTTTATGGCTAACGGCTATATTCTTATTACTATTTACTCCTTTGTCTCCTTTTGCTACCTATAAATACCACCTAGATGCATGGGGAAGAAAACAACAACAACAACAAACACTAGAGTTTTTCTTAAAAGTGTTTTTCTTTTCTTCTCTATATTATCTTTAAGACAGTGATGTTCATAAGGTTCGGAGATCCTTCGCTGCACTCGATCGATCTGACGTATGATTGTGTATTGATATATTTGTTTAGTCTTGTGCAGTAGGGGTGTTTTCTCTCTAAAGATAACGCTATGCGTATTCTACTCCTTACCTTTTATCTTTTATTTATTATTGTTATTATAATTGTTGATCTCTGATTAATATTCATTGTTTTATATATTGTCTTAGTATTATTATTCATTTAATAATTATTATTTTATTATTTCATGTTTATATTATTATTAGTATTATTTGAGTAATCATCTTCTAATAAATAGTTGTTAATAGATATATTATAAAATATAAAATTAAGAAAGTATTTTCAAACTGCAGAACATAAAATACCATTACATTATTTGAAATAGTATTCAGATTTTATAATTCAAAAACATTTATAAATTGTCCAGTCCAAAAAAAAAAAGTATGTTGTTACATATAATAATTTAATAGATTTTTATATTGTATAATTTACAATATAATTACAAATTCATAAATCTAATTTAAAGTGTACAATATTAAAAAAAAATTCAATTGTATAATTTAAAATATATGTTTAAATTTTAATTTTTTTAAATATAATACAACTTTCCAAATTATATAATTCGTCGGGTGTTTCTACAGGTTCAGATTAAGACCTTCTTATGAGAGTGTTGAAAAAATTGTCCATATTCCACCACTATTGTTGCCGTCCTTCTGGATCTTCTGTTGCTTGTCTTAATTATTGGAAGTTATCTTTAGATAACATGTGTATGTTGAAGTAAAAATTATTAAAATAATAACATTTAATATAATAAATTATGATAATATTGATGTGAAATATTTATTTGTCACTTTTTATTTTTTATATTTTTTTCCTTAACTCATTTTATTTATTTATTTATTAGTATTGTAAGTGAAAAAATTAAAAAAATTAAATATATTGTTGAAAAGAATTAATTATATATTATCACTCTTAGAAAAGACTAAGGTGTATTTACTTGATAAGATGGATTTGGAGGAGAATGTGAAGATAGATTTGTGAAAATTTGAGTGAATGAATATGTGTGTTTTTTAAGTAAATTTAGAGGGTAAAGTGAATAGATTTGGAAATGAATTTTGTGAGAGTTAACAAGTGATTTGAGTGATGTAATAGATAAAATAAAAATTTATAATGAATAAAGTTTGAAGATTACTAAAATACCATTGATGATAAAAATATATGAAATAATTTTTAGGTTAGTTAAAAATATTAAATTTAAAAACTAATATTTAATAAATTTTAATAAAAATAAATTATATTAAATTATTATTTTTATAATAATAATTATTATTTGAAATTATTATTATTAATTATTATTTATTGTTATATTTAATGACATTATTATTTATTATATTATTTAACATTATTATTATTATTATTATTATATATAGAGAGAGGAACTAGTTTACGTGAATTTGGTTTGGTATGTAAATTTGTCACGATGTGGTGTGGTACATGAATTTGGACTAGAGATATTAAAGTAAAAGTTCTATTTAGTCTGATAAATATCTTCATTTTAGTGAGATGTAAATCTCGTAAATTCACTTTCTCACTTCTTTACAAATCGTTAAAAATGCATATCTACCATAATTGCAAATCCGCTCATCTAATTTCATCTGCGCAATAAAACCACAGTAACGAATAGACCCTAATGTTGTGTTCGCTTTCAAGAGAGTATATTTGCGAGGAAAGACATGAGAGTTCATGTGATGTTTCGTTTAAGAGTAGTTGTGCAGATGGCATAGCGAGGATGCCAAGAATCCCTGGAATTTGTAATCCCGAGCATAATGTGAAGATTTGGTAGGATCGACTTGCGATATTACATGTTTACCCATTTACCACCTCTCTGCTGCAACCATGAGAAGTCTTGCTGCAAACACAGATCTGATCCCATGTGTGAGGATTCGATCCCATTTGTGCTGGATCGGATACGTTGCTCTTGGATTCAATCCCATTTGTGTTGGATCGGATCCGCTGCTCTTGGATTCGTTCCTTTCGCTAGATTGAATACGAGTATGGTGGATCGGATACGTTGTGTGGTGGATCGGATACTAATTAAACTAATGGCTAAATGGTAATTTCATTATTATTTCAACATATTTTTTAATCTATCACATCAATCAAATCTTTCTCAAACTTTCACAAAAATTACTTTTAAATTTACTCACTATCACTTCTAAATTCCTTAGAAAAAATAACACAAATTTTACTCTTAAATCAACTCAAACTCATGAACTCACTCCCTCTCAATTACTCTTCTCCAAGTAAACACACCATAAGAGAGAGAATGGTTTACACTCCAGGAAAAAAAAAAAAAAAGGATCCAACGGTCTTACCGCACAAGGTGGGTACATTAATATACATTCCCACCACATATGTGACTGAAATAATCAACTTTCTCAAGAATCAGGGTGGATTTTCCATCGCAGTGCTTTTAATAATAAAATACTAAATTAAGATTTGAAAAAAATATTTAAGAAAAAAAATGATAGAATAATTGTATAGAAGAGTGAGATTCTAGTAAACAAATTGATTTAGTTCTGAAAATTTTAGACTTAATACATACGCCATGAATTAATCACTATCCTCTCAACTATATAGACGTTTTCAAGTTCATCCAATTTATATGAACTTTACATTGTAGTACAATATGTATAAAAAAAATATAAAAATTAATATAATATGACGAGATTCAGAAAATAAAATAAAACTTAATAACATAATCATATATTAAAAAGGAATTTATATACTATTTATATTTTAATATCACATAAATATCAAATTCATATTTAAATTTCAAAGATAATATATATATATTAAAATTAATTTCTGTAGAAGTTTGTTAGAGAGTTTAGTTGATAATAAAACATAAGAATATATACTTAGGCTTCTTGCAAGTGATGTTGACACACAAAAACATACTTTAAATGAAATCAAATGCTAAAAATAAACCTTGTCTTCCTGCTAAAAAATAGTGCGTGATTTATAGATTTTTGAAATTGAACTGATCTGTAACTTTGTATCGGAGTAACCAACTTTATCAATATAATATCTCTTCTTGTTAACTTTGATAAAGTGAAACTTTGATAATCAAATTATGTTGATATACTTTAATAATCAAATAATGTTGATATTCTTCTTAATATTCGAGATCTCCACTTGAATAATGATATTGAAAAATATTATGTAATCTTCACAAATTTTCCCTTTATTTAATAATTTTGGAAATGTTCTTTAAATTTTCAGGAATTTTCTTCTGCAAAATATAAACCAAATATTTATTTTTTCTAATTTTATTAAATAAAATTTAAAATATCTAAAATGATAATTATAAAATAACAATAAAAAATAAAAAAATAAAAAAAATAAAAACATGTTAATGATTTAGTATTTTGTGACAATATCTTGTACTCAATTCACTCCATATATTTGAGATTTTGACTCACTTAAGTACAATTTTTTTTAAACAAGGAATATTATTGCGCTCTAAAATAAGATGAAATTAGTAATTAAGGTTAATTACAATTTATATATATATTTTAAAATGATTGTTTGAAATTTATTCATCAAATCATTTTATCCAATATATTAAAATTAATTTTAATTTTCAATTTAAATTTTTAAAAATACTTATTTTAATTTTTTAAATATTAAAAATGTAAATATAAAATAATACTTGTAATTTCTAAATTTTAATATCTGAAGATAACTTTGTCAAATAGGAAATCCTAAAACACCACTTGGTAGTAACTTATGCTGGTACAATTGTTAAGGACAAGCATGTTGAATATGCACAGAAGGGAAATCACAACATGTTTTGCTGAAAATTTTCATAATAAACTAGTTGTTCAGAGCAGTGAAATCTGGTTCAGAAGGCTTCTGAGGCATCAGGGGTAGCAATTTCTGTGGCTGTGGCTTATAGAAGGAAAATTAGATCCAGTGATCCTAATCCACTCATTCTTTAGCAGGAAAAGAATACATCTAATTCATGAGCTCCTAGTGCATTATTAACAAGAGAGTAATTGACAGATAAAATAATAACACGGTTTACTAATATTCTAACATACCCTAAATACACTTATGAACCCAAAGAAGCATTTTATAATATTCCTCTCTCTCGTTATAAAAAAAAAAAAAAGTTAAATATGTTTTTGTTCATCAACTCTAAGTGAAAATTGAAATTAGCCCCTCATCGAAAATTTGGCCTAATTTAGTTTCCAAACTTTACAACTGCGTGAATTTAGTCTTTTTAAGCAAATTTTGTTAAATTTATTTAATGTTTTAAACGTATTTCATGATAACATTTGAGATGTTTACACCGTTTGACACATTTTTACTTCATGATTAGCTAAGAAAGAATCATGAAACATATTTGAAACGTCAAATAAACTTAACAAAAACTGATTAAAACGACTAAATTCACGCAATTTTAAAATTGAATGACTAAATTGGACCAAAAATTTAAAGATGGACTAATTCTAATTTTCACCGAAAATTGAGGGACCAAACACATATTTAAAAAAAAAACTTTCAATCTCATGTAAAAAAGAAGAATCCAAACTTTTTCTTTTTATATTTGATAAATATTAATTATTAATTTTTATTAACAAAAGAATCCACTATCTTTTTCACTCTTTTTTAAATTCATAAAAGTCAATTTTATTTTTTTAAATTGTTAACGAAAATAATCGAACTCACGACCTTTTCCATGTAAACTAAATAAAAAAGTAAGAAAAGAAGTTAGAGAAGGAGGAGCATGTCCCCCGCCGCCATTGTTAGTGAAAGGATGGGCCTCCGTGATTAGCGGAACCATAACGGTATGGTGGAGGAGTAGCGACAGATGTTTAGAGCTTTATAATTGTTGAACCAATTGAACTTAATCAGCAATCCAATTTTCCTTGGTTCCATTATATAGCACCAGATACTTTAGTCAAACAAAAATTCAGTAATTAGTTGAAAATCAAAATTTGGTAAATTTATTTATTAAGTTAGTTTTCACTAATACAAAGTTATACATTTATAAAGTTTTAATATATTAAAACTTATTTAACTCAAATACAAATTTTAAAAATTTGGTTCTAAAAGTTAACTCTGATGTTTGACTCATTTTAATCATTTTATTCCATATTATACATGTGAGTAAATCTACTATTTTTTATTCTTTATGATAATATTTTTTTTAATTTATAAAAGTGCATACAATAAAAATAATTATGTTTTTTTTATCAATGGTGTAAATAAATTATTATTATTTTAAATATGATTTTTTTTAATCGATTGCAACTTATTAAATAAAAGAAAATGAAAAAGTGGATATCATTTATAGACATTAAAAGAGTTGACTTTTTTATTTAATATATTTTTTTTTACAACATACAAACAAAACTAACAGAAAGAAGTATATAGAAATACTGGGTTTATTATAACACAACCTATGAACATGATCACCAACATGATCACCATGAGTGAGAACACTAACAGAAAAACAGCACACAAAAAACAAGCGAAACCGACACTGAGATATGTATAACCATCCTTGTTGGGGAAGAGTTTTAGGGACAAACTTGAAGGTATTGTGCTTTGAAGGAGTGAGTCACTCTCTCTCTATTCCATCTTATATCCTGTTCTTTAGAGGAGATGTACTGTTCAAGAGAATTGGAGAGAAAGATATGAAGAGTGATCACCTTGTTCTTTTTGGGATGATGCAAAGGAATGACAGAGATGAATTAGAGGATAACTAAAAAATTCCATCCCTCTACTATGGAAGAGATTAGAAGGTGATGGATACAAAATTACCATTTTATCCTCGTCATATTTATTTTTTACCTCTCTTATCCTCGTAATTTTTGACACGTATTCACACAGTGCTGTCTTCTTTCTTATTTCTTCACATAAATTTATCTTTTAATTTTAGTTTTAATTTATTAATAAAAATAAATAAAATTTTATTATTAACAAACATATAAAAATCGAAAAGTTAAAAATATATAAACAATATATAATTCTATAAAATTTGAAAAAAATAAAAAAATAATTAAAAAATGTTACCTATATTATTAACAAACATAATCAAATTAAAAAAATATGTTCATATCAAATAAACAAAAAAAATTATATTTCAAAGACTTAAAAACAAAAAATATATATAACATAAATAAAT
>Ga0214542_1008383_pt1 | contig 17119 bp, 9 predicted proteins | sample CNSS1metaG_FD_160096 | JGI IMG/M metagenome (GOLD analysis project Ga0214542, IMG submission 160096) | Root nodule microbial communities from cowpea collected in UCLA plant growth center, Los Angeles, California, USA - CNSS1 | ecosystem: Host-associated > Plants > Roots > Nodule | place: USA... | reverse complement strand
ATCCGTCATAGAGGTGATGGGACTTACCTTGGGAGTGGTTGGGTGAATACCCCTTGTGCCTAAAACTCTGCAGAGTTTGGGAACCGTCCCAAGTGCAAGCCACCGAGAGCTCCAATGTCACTTACATAATCCGGATATCGAGTCTAGAATGGTGTATGGTGTTATGGTTGGGATTAATTGGATGATTTTGATAATTGTGTGATCAATTCTGATTTCTGCCTAAGTATAAAAATTGCATGATTTGCTCTTGGTTCAAGTTAGCTTACCCTTCTTACATGCTGTGTGTTTTATGTGTCTTCTATTTTTGCAATGATCGTCCTTACTGAATGGCGTGAGCATATATAGGTGCAGGTGAGGATACACCACTCCTGGACAGGAGTTGAGTGGGTTCTGGGACGTTCCCAGTAGTAGGTGTAATCTGTTATTCCTCATAGATGCGTAGGGTGTTTTGTAACCCTTTTGTTTAGTGTAGGCTGTATGTATAGACAGTATATGTATAATTATTTTGAGGATGACTGTATTGTACTTCATACTGGCCTGTTTCTATCAACTGCTTTTGAATTATTAAAATTTAATGTTTTGTTTAATAGTATAACTATGAAAACGGGATGTTACATATACTATCTATAATTTTAAAAATTTCAAAAATACATATATAATTTTGAAAAAAATTAAAAATATTTGGAGGCTATGGTCCCTCGGTGCTCCTATGTTGCTCCGTCGCTGTTCACCATCACTAAAGTATCCAGTAGAAGATGTATTAATGTAGAAGAAAATATACTCTTTATATAAAATTGTTAGAAGTTTAAATATGAATTGAAAGTCTAAAATTTGGATCAAAATGAACAAATTAATAAAAATATAAGAAGAAAAATAACAAAAAAAATATTATTTTAATATATTTTTGATTAAATTAATATCTTGATTTTTATATAAATTTACTATTTATCAATGTGGATAGTCTTTCCTTTTAGATATTCTTAGAGTAATAATATTCTATAACTTTGGATAAGTTATAATTATTATTCACTGTGGAAATGACTTCGAATGACGATCAAATAAAGTTTTTAAAGATGATTTTTTAATCATCGTTATATTAAATGTCGTTAAAAGGTGAAGAATGAAGGTTTCAAAATGTCGTAAGAAGTTTATGATAACATGATAGTTCTAGATACCAATAATCATTAAAAGTTTAAAAAAGAAACAACAATCCAATGTAATCGTTGTTAAAAGTTTAAACCAAAGAAAAAAATGAGTTAGAAGACAAAGACGGTTCTTCCCAAAATTGTTGTCAAAAAGTTTGTTTACGATGTGCAGCAAATTCAAGTGTTTCAAACACGCTTGACATGTCTAACAATTCACCATTTCATTAAATGGGATGAATTAACCCAATTCCAATCCATGTTGTGTGCGCAAGTCATTTAAATTATGTTTTTGTTTGATGCATGTAAATCTCACTTTTTTTCTTATCAAAGATATGACCATATCCCTTTCAAGAAGATTCATTTTTATTATAATTAAGAGTACATAAACTATATAATCAAATATGCACTTGAAGATTAACACAAATGGAATTAATCAAAATTAAGTGAAATATATGAAATGTACATTATAAGTTATGTACTAAAATGTTATTACTCTTTCCAAACCGTCTCATAGACAATTCAATACGATTATTATTTGTACAACCTCTACTAAATTTAAATCAAGTTTAGCTTATTTAAAATTGAAGGAGAATTAGACAAATCAATGTATTAAGTCTCAAACGGGAAACTAAGGATCACTCAATACATATGTCCAACAAAAATTGTAATGTAATAGATAAAAAATAACTTTCCTAGTCTAATAATATTTAACGGAGGTCACACACCTCCAGACTCAATACCAACACGTTCCAATACTTTCACAATACTTTCAATTCTTCGTAACATATTCCAAATTACTAAATAAAATATAACTTACAACATATTCTAAATTACTAAATTTAACCTATTTGATTTACAAATAAAAAATTGTATTTAAATAAATAAAAAAAAATATAGGTAAAAAAAAAGCTAACCCGGACTACAAAAGTAAACTTTGGAGAAAATGCGATGTAGGATGTCAATAGTTGCAATATGGAGGATAAAAGGGACAACACAATGGAGCTTTGGAACAAGAAGAATAATGGCACTCGTGTGAGGGGTGGGGTGTTCGACGTTGGAAAAGGTCGTTGGTGCAGGGAGCACAACATGGAGATTCGCGTGGCTGGCACAAAGGTTTACACAGTACAAAGGAGCTTCTCGGAGTTTGGCAAATGGTGTTTGCATGGAGGGTAGTGGCGATGAAGGTTGTGTGTTTGATACGAGTGAGCAATTGCAGTAAGTAGAGTAATGATCGAAAGCTAGAGTGAGGGAGAAGAGGAAACGTAGAGAATGAAATAGGTCACACGAGCTCGTGCTTCTCACTACTAAAAAAACACATATTTTTTGGTAATTTTCTTTTGAATTTCTTTTTTTAGGAAACACTTGCAAATTTTGTTATGAATAATGTTTTGCAAGAATTTGCTATAAATTTTTTTACAAAGTATTTTGCTCAAAATGTTTTTCGCAGCAAATTTTATAGAAAATACTTACGAATTTTATAATTTCGCAGGAACTAATTATCCACGAAGTGATTACCTGCCAATTAAAAATTCGTAAGAAAAATAGTAAAAAAAGTCTTTTGTTGCAAAATTTTATAACAAATTTGCAAGAAAAATCAAATAAAATATGAAAAATTCTAGTAGTGTCTGTTTCTAAAAGTGCAAGACAATCGACAATGACTCCATACATATAATAGTTGGTGTTTCTTGAGCTCACTCCATTTTTTGACGATTTTATTTATAACATTCATCATTTCTTGTCCTCTCCACTTTTAGTGACGGTTATATTTATTATCATAATCATTTCTCACTCATTCTACTTTTAATGACAATTCTTTAAATAATTGTCTATTATAAAAAAAATAATATTATTAACGATCAAAATTCATGGATAATACTTAAAATTGGTGATAAATTAAAATTGTTACCGCATGGTTTTTTAAGACAATGACTTCTAAACTTCTTCAATTGATTGATGTTAAAAACTATTTTTGTACTGATGAATTGAGGTTTCAAAGATTTAAAATAAGAAAAAATTCGGTACTTAATTAACTATTATAAGAATAAAACTTATATGGATATTGATAATTATAATTATATCTGTTTGGTTGAAATGATAACCGAAGCTTACACCATTTTTATTACTTTATAATTTATGATAATAAGTTTAATATCTGTTTTTAAAATATTGACAATTTAAAACTAGAGAAATAAAGAAATAGTAGCTGATTGATTGAGAAAAGCGGTATTCGTGAACAAAAATGCATGCAAATTTTAAAGAAGAAAACGTAAAGATTTGTACAAATGTAAATTGAAAAGAAAAAGGCAATAAAATAAATGGAATTGAAATGTAAATGATCACGGAGAAAAAAAATCTAAATGCAACGATGTAAAAATATTAAAGGCAAAGCAAACAGAAGATTTTAAAATACATAAAAGCTTAAAGTAGCTATAACTTATAATGATTAAAGTGGTAATGCCATATACATCTTTATTAATTATAGTAAACGTTAGAAACAAATTTATAGTGTTGTAATATATTGTTTTTTACATCCATACAAATTTTTAGTTGATGCATGACACGTTGGATTCCTATTCTAAGTCAACCATTAGAAACATACAAATGATATGCTACTGGATCATTAGTTAGATGTCTAATATTTATTTATGTTTCGTTCCTTTGATCTACTGTCTCCTCAATAAAATGAAATTTTTAGTGTGACCTTGAATTTTTTTAATTTAGTCAATTTGACATTTAAATAGTTTCCTTCATTCATTTATATTTTAAAAGAACCAAACAACATCCTTTCCATTCCACCCCTATTATTTCTCATATTTTTTAATCTGATGTTTACTTTGTGTATTGAACTATATACCCTCTTAAGCTAGTTTCAACATTCAAGGTTCGCCAAAAGTTCTTACAAAATTTGGAAATGCTCTCCTCTCCCATAAAAGTTTCAGTTTGTATATCCAACATTTTTATAGTGAGAAATATAATTTTATAAAAGGTTATTATTATTTTTACATTTTTAACATATGAGAAATAAACTTATGGAAATTATTTAAATTCGTCCTAACTTTAAAATAGGAAAAATTGATAATAAACAATTCTGAACATAAACAATATATCCGGTGAGTACACCGTAAGAACAAAACATTTCATTTATAAAAATCTTCACAACCGTTTACCGCTAATTGAGTCCTCTTGTCACTCCACTCCTCAAGACTGAAAGGTTGGTATGCTAGTGCGTACACGACCAAAACCACAAATTTCATTTGCAAAAACATTCATGGTTGCTTACTGCTAATCGAGTCTTCTCGTCACTCCACTCCTCAAGACTAGAAGGCTGGTATACCTAGCGAGTACACGACTAGAACCACAAATTTCATTTGCAAAAACCTTTAGGGCCGCTTACCGCTAATCGAGTCCTCTTGTCACTCCACTCCTCAAGACTGGGAGGTTGGTGTCCTACCTGTACCCTGACCTCAGTCACCATGACCAGGTACTGGGTACTATCTCCAGCAAGATCAGGAATCCTACAGTACTGGTACCCAGCCTCAGTTACCATGGCCAGGTACTAGGTACTATCTCCAACAAGATCAAGAATCTTACAATACCCGTACCCAACCTTAGTCACCATGTCCAGGTACTAGGTACTAATCTCAACGAAGAACCAAGATTCCCACAATGCCCATACCCGACCTCACCCACCATGGCCAGGTACTAGGCAGTAGCTTTGGCTAGAGAACAAGAATCTTGCCATGTCCGACCTCATCCCATGATGATTGGGCATTGAGTATGAACCTTCAAGAATCAAAACCAACAAGGGCTCTGAGGTAATTTCACCAACCCCAATGGACCCCAAAAGCGGTTGAAAAAGATATTTTGGGCCTAAAAGGCCCATCCTAGTGGGATCCACATGTAAAATAGTATATATAACACATTACTCAATGCATTCATTATGCAATTAATATACCTTGAAATTCTCTGAGATTCTTTGACAGCACCAATGCTAACTTAAGCATCAGAGTGTCTTTTGCAGGCATCCTGAACAAGGATCACTAGAACTGGAAGATTTCTAGATTGAAGATCAAGTAGTTAGTTCAAACTTCGAAGGCTTGATAGAGTATAGTTTGATCCTGCAAGAACATACAATTTTTTTGAATAGAGCATGAGGATGTTCATAAGTACATGCATATTTTTCTCATTATTTTCATTTTATATTATTAAAATATATATAGTTTTTGAGGTAATATATTATTTATTGTTCTTTTGAGATTTAGTTGTCTCATTTGCAGAACTTTTATTTGTTATAACTTTTTTATTATCTTTCTTTCATATTTGTAGGGTATCTGTATCTTCTTATTACATTTTTTTCTACATTTTCTTTAAATCGCTTAAACCTGTAAAATTTACCTTCTTTATACTCTTTGATACTTAATTTTATTTTATTTGAAAAATACTTATTTTGCTAATATTTTCCCTCTCACCATAGGCAGATTACATAATTTTGTTCTCTATATAATTTCATTTAATTAGTGTATTGCATGTCAGATAATGAAACCACAATTTCATCAAATTAAATTATTTTTAAAATACACATTTAATTATTTTTACTTTTTTTAATGGATATTTTTTTCTCACACGAGAACATATAACATTTATGCAATTGTCATTTGACATTATATTTTAATATTTATACAATATTATTTGATACCCTATTTTGATATTTATGTAATTATAATTTTTTCTTAATATGTAATATTAAAGAAAATAATATATATGTTAAATCTTTGATAATATTATATTTTCATTTATATTTTTTTTTCAAAAATAATTTAATTAATATTTGGTTAGAGAATAGATGTAGATGCAAATATGATACACTCATTAGCCAATAAGAATGAAATGAGATAGAAATTTTATGCCTAATAAATATAAAATAGGATGCGTGTATTTAAACTCGTATATTCAAACTTGTATGTACTAAAATGAAGATTAAGTAATTATTCCAAGTTAAAATAATATTGTAATATAAATGTGCCATGAAAAAAAAAATTCAAGATTGTAAAATAAATTTCATTCATATTTATTTTAGAATGAATATTAGAGATTAAAATGAATAATTTAAAATTTTACAGAAATATAAATAAAAATTATTATAAATAAATTAAAATAAAATTTTATATATTCTATGAAAATCTTAAATAGTTACTTTGAGTGTTCTAAAACTAAAAAAGAAAGTTATTTTAAATTTTATAAAAAAATTATAAAATTAAAATAAAAACTGACAAATCTTAGAGAAGTAACAATGTATTTAATTTTTTTCTATAAACACCGTTGTTGTGCGCTTGCTGTTTTAAAGAAAAAAAAATAAAAAATAAAGTTGTTTAGGCATATTATATATATATATAGAGAGAGAGGTGGCAATGTGGGTCAGCTAGGGTCATTTAGGCTCGCCCCGTAGTTGGCTTGCAAAATGTGGGCTAGGCTGACCCGCCTCGATTGAAAATGCTTGCGGAAAGGTTTGGCTCGTGGGCCCATAGGCCGACCCATTTTTTTATAAAATTTCTTATGATAAAGTTTTGAATGTTCAACTAATTGAAAACCATTGAAAACTTTAATAACTTTACAAAATTAAGTAATGACTTTGGGGAATTGTATGATAAATTGATAATTCAACATTTTCATCATATTCATATTCGTACTTTGACATACATTATGTACTCTTTAAATTTTAGCACATTCAAAAATACATAGCACTTGTCTTTTCCACTCATGCAAGAATTTAGAACATTCATGTAGAAGTCCAGAAGAAATTAACCTATATCCATAAGTACATGTTTTTTCTTTTAAGGCGGGCCAGTCCACACGGACTGCGGATTATGTGGTCGGGCTTTTGCGAAATAGCGAGCTCAATATATCCACCTGTGTGTGCGTGTGTGCGTGTGCGTGTGTGTGTGTGATACTCCTGTACTTACTTGTGCTTCTATTTTGTTAAGAAAAAATTAAAACTTTGTGGACCAATTGCCCAAGTGTCCACCAAGTGAATTTGTCACAATTATTGACATTCTTGGAAGAATATTGTTAGATATAATACTAACAAAATTTGTTTGTTCAAATGAGGTGTTAACCAATTTATGGTAAAATATTTTTGTTTACTAACATTGTTTTCTTAGGGTTGTTTAGTAGTTTATCAGTTCAAATTTTTAAAATAATCTTCTTAATTGTTTACTACAACACTTGAATAATTGCACCCAACAGATTCTTTTTATTTTCTCTTTGTTCATCAGAGGAAGAACAAACCAATAAACATTAATTTATAATCAATAATTAAAAAAAATAATTAGCAACAACATTTATGGATCTAACCTTGTAGTTTGGGAAACCCTAAAATTGTTTCCTAACATTCGTAGTTGTTTTGGCAACTTTCATCACTACAACTTCTCCACACCGACAAATGTGACTTACACTCAACCCCCTCCGGTCGCTACCATGAGAGGAAACACCACAATTTTGATTGCCCGAATATGAACATGTACAAGACCTACACGAGTTAACCTGGAACATGTCTCACAACAACCAAGCCCAAATGAGTTGACGAGAAGAATACAACAAACTGGGGACAATGCTTAAAGGAATAGATAAAAGGAACACACAAAGGGGAGAGAAAACGTAAACCCTAAACCCCCAACAACATTTAGGGTTTCCAATTTAACTTGTACAAAAAAGGAGTTTCACATTTAACTTGCACAAAAAAGGAGACCATTTACTGCTTACTCCAGGTCAACTACACCCTGTTTTTAAAAAGTTAGACATGTAACAATCCAATTTTGCCACCTCACCAATATGATAACGACGTTTGTTTAAATTAAATGGAGAGGATTAAGTTGAATTACTTTATAAAATATTAGGACCAAATTGAGACAAAAAAAAAATTGAAAGACCAATTTGACACTACTAAACAAAAACAAGGACTAAAAGAGTAATTTAACCATTAAAATTATTTATATAATACTGGGAGGATTAGATTATTCCTTTATAATCAATTCATAAACTTCGTTGAGATTGTCTATAGATTCGACCCTTTAATTCCTTTTAATTTATTACTCTTCCGACTAATGATACAATGAGGAGTAGGGATGGGATTTAGTAAACGAAATTTGTGAAAGACTTACACATTTAAGTCCAAAAATTAATTATAGAACAAGGCAATTCAATATGTAAGTTAGCCAATAAGAAAAAAATGAACATTTTTCAACTAGGAGTTTGAGTGTAACTACATTGTATGATTTGAGTGGATTTGAAAAGAAAGTTTGAGTATGATGTGATGGATATGAGATATTAAAAAAATATTTTATTAGATAAAATTATATGGTTACCATTTTGTCTCTGAAGATAACTCTGATATAAATTATTATTATCATTATTATTAGTTTATAAACTTATTTGAATTATTATTGTTTGTTACTAATATTAATTTTTTATTATTAAGATACACAATTATTTATTACTAATATTAATATTTTATTATTATTGTATTTTATTATGGATAATGAAGCATGCCTCACCTTTAGAGATGACAAATAAACCTGTCTTTGTGGGTATTTTTTGAACTCGTTTCCGTTTTGACGGAGAATCCCTATATTGAATGGGTATGAGAAATCTATGACTTTTTCAATTGGGTATGGGGATGGGTGTGGTAATGTACATATCTCCGCCATAATACTCATCCTCGTTTAAATTATTAAAATATTCACAATTAATTAAGTAATCATATATATATATATATATATATATATACTTTCTACTTTTTATTTCTTCTAATTTGTGAGACACAGATACGATACGTGTATCGGATACGACACGTATCTGATACATCGATACGTTTATTTTTAAAATAATAGGATACGATACGTGATATATGAATATTGAAAAGTGTACAATAATTCTTACAAACATAATAAATATATGATTGTTAATGTTGAATCCAAATTTCCTAATTAGAGACCAATTATTTTGTAGCCAAAACCTGGTAGCTAATGTTAGTGACCAATTTAAAAACCAATTCATAATTGAAACTATTTTATTTATCAATTTAGAGACCAATCATAATTTTTTGGAATTATTTTAGTTGTCAGTTTGGTCACTATATAGTAACTAATTATTTTTTGTCACTAAAATTGGTCACTATTCAAAGATTTTATTGTAGTGTACTACGATTTTATAAATTAGATACTTCATTAATAAGTATCTTCAAAGTATCTTCAAGTATCGAACACAATACATGATCCAAATTGAAGTATCGGTGCTTCATAGCTTCTAATTATTTGGTTTGTCATGAAATTCATTCGCATCTCCACTATATTTTTCATCTTATCATAACATTTATGTAATTATGTTAAAATGATGTATGTCAATTACAAATTTTTTATTTCTCACATTTGAATATTTCTATTATTTTTTTAGTATTTTTATTTATGGTATATTTTCCTTTCACACGAGAATGTTTAATATTCTCAATTTAAATGTTTAATAGTACAAACATTTCATTTACTAGGTAATATAAAAAAAATTCTTTACTTATTATTATTGATTTTCTTTTTCATTTAAAGAACTCTTTTGTTTCGCTAAAATAATTTTTGTTATTTCTCAACCATTGAGTATATATATATTAATATTTGAAAAGTTTTCTTAGATCTCTAAGATATTTTCACCTTATCATACCCTTAATTATACATTTATTTTCCTTTGTACGATTTCTTTCGATAGTCTCTCAAATTGTTTCTAAATATTTGTTAATTTTTAATATTTTTATTTGTTGTTTATTTTCATCATATAGAATACTATTTCGATATATTTTATCTAATTATTTTTTATTTTCTAACTCATTATCAACCATATAATTTTTTCACTACAATTGTATAAATAACTTTTATTTACTACAATACAAAATTTAATGTAATTGCTATGGATATTTTTTTATCAAAGAAACAATATCTATATTGAAATTTTATTATTTTTCCTTACATAATTTTGATCAAGTGATGTATTATAACTTTTATTAGTATATAAAAAATAGATTCATTAGAATTTAAAAAATTGAAGGAAACAAACATTTAAAATATATTTTATTTTGAATATTTTTTTCCTTTTATATTTTTTTTTTAAATATTTTTTAATTTATTTTGAATATTTTTTTCCTTTCATTAATGTTTGCAAATTTAATAAATTTTTGGTTCTCATGAAATTTTATTTGGTAGTATAATCTAAAATGTAAACAATTATAATTATTTCAAAGTATTTGATATCGAAGAAACAATCATCCTCCTAATATTGAATATTTGATAATATTATGTTTTCTTTATCTTAATTTTTTATTATTTTATAAAAATTAATTAAAATTAATATTGAAATATTAAAAAAATGGGTACGGGTATGGGTACGAGATTATACCCGTTACCCGGTAGGATGAGGATGAGACAAAAGTTTGATACCCGTTAGGTTTGGATAGGGGGATATGGATGAATTTTTTTCTATGGAAATGTGTATGGATAGCGAAACCCGTCCCCGTCCCGCCCCATTGCCATTCCTACTCACCTTCCTCTTCCTTTTCTACATCAAAGAGGGAAACACTACAAATTCTGATAGAGCTTGATGGTTATGTGTATGCCTCTTTAGACACTGAAAAAAGAAGAAGAAGATGAAGAAGATAAAAACGTAAAGATGATAAACACATGCATATCTTCACATTTCTCTTCATGCATTGAGGGAAGCCTTTCTCCCATTTCTCTTCATATATATATATATATATATATATATATATATATATATATATATATATATATATATATATATATATATATATGAATATTTTAAGTACAATTTTGCCTTTAAATTTTATAAGTATATTGTGGAAAATAATAATAATAATAATAATAATTAAATAATTAGAAAAACATTTATCGTCACAAGGCTCGCCTGACCCGTTTTGGTCGTTGGGCCCACCTGACCCGTTTGGATCATCGGGCCCACTTGATCCGTCTAGGTCGTCGGGCCTGCTCGACCTGTTTGTGTTGTCAGGTCGGTCCAATCCGTTCTGGATCGTCTGGCCAGCCCAACCTGTCATGGTTGTTAGGTTTGCCGAGTCCATTTGGGGTTGAGTCCAGAGTGTGAGGTTAAGTGAGAAGAATTTTAAATTCCACCTTTTTTGAATGTATTTGAATTTCTTCTAATTTAGCTAATTGAAATACTTCAAAAAAATGCATGTATTTTAAATGCTTTTTAATTTCTCTATCCAAACAAAGCATTTCATTGCAAAGAATTTTAAATTCTCTAAATAAGTGAATCACCCTCTTGAATTGCCTGGTCCAAACACACCACAAAAGAAATGATGACCGAAAACAAACTCTAAAAGCTTGAAAAAGAGATAACATAACATAATTTAAGAAAAACAATATTGTATAAATAAAAAGAATTAAAATGTTAAAAAATTGTAATAAACTTTGGGAAAAAAACTTTGATTGTGAATAGTAATTGAAATAGTCACTGTATAATATAGTTGTAAATTAGTGATCGAAATAGTCATTATACATTCATTTATATAATGACCACAAATTTTTGAACATTAAATGTAATGTTTTAGTTACTGAATTAGTAACCAAAATAATATTATGTTTGTTACCAAAATTTTTTTGGTTGCTAAAATATGTTGAATTTGGTAATTAGCTATCAAAAGTGTTTGATCGCTAAATGTTGTGTTTTAACCATCGATAGAGGCTGAATGGAATATTGTATTAGTCATAAAAATTATTTGATAACTAAAATTTGTTTAGACAAAAAAGTTTTAGTCGCTAAATATAACATTTTAACCACTATATCAACGATAAAAATGTTTGGTCGCTAAATGTAATGTTTAACCCACTAAATTAACAACAAAAAATGTTTTGTTGTTAAATGCACATAACATTTTTATTTTTATTTTTTATAAACATGTATTTATCATTATAGTTGATTATCTTCAATTTTTTCTTGACATATTTTTATTTAAATTATATGACTAATAATATTAAATGTTATTGACTTCTAACAAATTTAATAAAATTTTATTTAAAAAATAAAAAAAACTAATATTTAGTTAAATTGACAAAATAATAAATTTTAGATTAATATTTAATATAAATTATAATGAACTAAATTATTTATATTTATAATTCGTTGTTGGTTACTTGTTATTTAAAAAATAAAAACTATTTAATTAGCTTAAATTAATCGATGATAAATGTTAGATTAGTATTTACTAACAAGAGATAAAATTATCCACAACAATTCTAACAAAAGAAATAGATGATACATCACTATGGTATCGAGAAGATGACGATTGCTACACTATTCAAGACGCGTACAAGAAATTAAATGACAAAGATAATGGTGAAGAAACTATGATTTATAAAAAACTATGGGCCATAAAAGTAATACCATCAACTCAATGCCTAGCATGGAGGGTCATGCTAAATAAAATATTTGTTAAGGAACAACTAAAAAGAAGAGGATGCAGATTTGAGAATGAACTGCTCGTTGTGTGGGGAGAGTGAGGAAACAACCAAACATCTATTTTTTGGATGTAGGATAACAAGTATAGTAAATGTGTGATATTTGGATAGATGTTAGTAATGTACACCATAATGAGGTAAGTAAGAATTTCAATCATTTGGAGTATATGGAATCAAAGAAATAATGTTGTGTTTAGAAAAATAAAGGTAGATGAAGAAGAAATTCTATGTTTGGCCCGATTGAGGATTTGGGCATGGATAAGAAGCAAAAATAAAGTACTCTTATGGGTATTTATGTCATGTGCATTGCATTAAAATTTTGCAATAATACACATATACGTGCAGTTACATATAAATCATTATGGGACTTATATTCAATGACAATGGGACATTATGTAGCTAACAGAACTCAGACAGTATAGTCTAGAGAATATTTTTTCAGGGAAATGATTTGCAACAAAAGGTTGACAATGTGAAATATATGATAAATTATTATGAAACAAAAAGAGACCAATCTTAAAGGAAGAACACAAAATCACGGGAAGAAGATTTGTCCTTATGTGACAATTGAAGATTCCCAAGAGTTAGACTGAAATATGAATGGTGGTGTGAAGATATTAACGACTTTCAATGGACTAACAATATAGTACTAGATATGGGATGAAGCTTATGGCTAAGCACGTACAACGAACCCAACACATCATATTCACTTTAAATTAATTGTTGTGTTGTGGTGTCTCTATCTTTTTGTTGAAGGCACATATAGGCAATCAAATACTTGGTCCAAATTATTTGAAATGTTCACATACACGTACATTTGTAATAACAATCTTGTTATTGAAATGGAAAATAGAGAAGGACACAATAATAAGATGTAGAAATTAACTCCTAGTAAAATATCAATATAGCAGGGATAAAGTATTTCAGAAACAATGTACATAAATTGTGTATAAGGATTGAAGTATCCCAAGTACTCCTATTTAAATACATATTTATAATTGCAGATTAAAAAAAATAAAAATTAGTATTTAATATAAATTATAATTATTTAAATTAGTTAATATTACATGTTAGATTAGCATTTGATATTTATTGTTAACTAAAGGTTAAGCATGTAATCTTGGACATGTCCCCTAGCCACGCCTACTTAAGCAAGGGTGCCTTAATCATTAAATTGTTTTATGAAATTCAAATTCTGTGCCGGACATTAAGCGCCCTTTTGTTTTACCTTTTAACTCGTTTACAGCACATCTTTTTAATATAGTTTATTGCACTTTTTAACAATGAAACAAGAGAAAAAGTTGTTTGTTAAAAACGGTTTTAACTTTACTCCAATAAGTATACGAGACATTAACATTTATTAATGGCATGTAAAGAAGTGTTTTCTTTATTATGAGATTCCCTTAAGCTTATAAAGAAAAGCACAAAAATAACTTTGAAGATGACTCTATTCTCTTTGTTTTTCGTAATTTCTATTCTAGAAAAAAAAATGTAAAAATAAATTATTCAAATATATTTATTATTTTATTTAAAACTTTTTTTTAATTAGAAACAAAGAAGACGAAAATGTATTTTAAAAGTATTAAACCTTAATAAAAATTATTAATCGTTTTATAAATCAGACAATAAATAAGATAACATTATTTTTAATAAATTGAGTTGTGAAAGTTCATAATAATATCATGAGTTTATTTGAATGGTTACAAACTTATAAACAATATTGAAGATAAAAAATATGTTTGAGATCGAAAGACATGTTCTAAATAGGATTTTAAAAAAATAATTTATATTAGTTTATCTCATTTTTATGTACATGTGTTCTTGTTTCTAGAAGTTTTTCTAAGTTTCATCTGTTTCTTTAAGTAAATGTTTTTAATATGCATACTCTGTTATAAACGCCAACATTTCACCTGGGTTACACCTCTGTGACACAATTATGTGCATATTAAAATTAAGGTTAAATTAATTTTTTTCCTTTATTTGTTAAGTAATATCAGTTTGGTTTTTAAATTTTTTGTTGTCTTAATTTGGTCTTCATTTCTTTAAAAATGATTCAATTTGGTCATTGCCGTTAGTTTTGACCTAACAGTATTAAAGTCAATGTCACGTGTCAATTTATGATTTTTTTGATTTTTTTTAATTTTTTTACACGTGTCACTCATAGCTGTGTCACGTGTCAAAATGACTCAATTTGGTCTCTATATTTGTTTTTAGTTTCAATTTAGTTCTATTTCTTGTAAAAATGAAACAATATTCACTACAAGAAAATGCTTATTACCAACGGTCAAAATTCGTCGGTAATGTCATAAATTTGTTGGTAATGATGTTTTACCGACGGACTTTCGACGGCAAAAAATTTGTTGTTAAACACATCGTCGATAATGTATTATCGATGGATTCTAAAAGTCTGCCGATAATTTCTGACGGACACATCCGTCGGTCATTACCAACGGACATCTCCGTCGAAAAATCATTCATTCATCCACTGCCATTACCGACGGATCCATCTGTCGGTAATGACAGCGGATGAACGAATAATTTTTTCGACGGATGTGACCGTTGATAATCCGTCGGTAAGTGCTTAAATTTTGTTTGAGTTTATTTGTTAGTTTAATATTCCACAATACCTGCATATAGAAATTTCCAACACAAACAATCCAGCATTCCAACACAGACAATCCAACATTTCATTGTATCAAATTTTGTATCATTATCAAACTCCATCACAATATATATCACATGACACATTTTTATAAAACATAGAAAATAATATGTAGCATAGGAATATGTTTGCCAAATATTACATAAGCACGATCAATACCAAGTAAGCATAATTGTACACAAGTTTATTAAGTACATACTGAAGAAAGTATTTCTTAAGGACATGAAGAGCTAATAATCTTCATAATCAGGAGAAGATTCTTCATTTACATGATCGTCCTCTTCATTATTTGGTTGCTGAGAATGGGGTTGAGGGATTTTAGAGTTCTGTTGAGTAGGGTTTGGTTGTGGTGGTTGTGGCTGTTGAAGACGAGCTTGAGCATCACAAGGGAGATAGTGCAGGACTAGTGATTGAAAGGATCGAAACTCGGACCTTAATTGTTCATTTTCCTCCAGGCTGCGTGAAAGTTGCTACCTAATATTATTGAGGTCCTCAGTATTAGAAGCGGAAGAAGCTGGTAGTTGGTTGCTTTCATTTGAACCCGTATATTTTGAAACAAGTTGACCAGCCCCATAAAGTCTTCCTTTCTTTTTTTCCTCCTATTGTCTCAATCCAACACCTAGTCCTGATATTCTCATCCTGTGTAGGATCAGTAGAGGACTAGTCTTGTGTTCCATCAGCACATGAGGAAACCTCATATCTAACTTGAGAAAGCCTAGTCTAAAATTCTTCCTGTAAGTAAAAAATGAACAATTATTATGTGGTGGGATACATATATAAGTTTAAGAGTAAATAATATTGAAAAGTAAAAGAGACTTACATTTGTCTTCCTAAATCTCTCATCCACATACTCGCCAGTACCCTTCCGTATATGTGTCTGCTGAAAGACTTCATCAAGAAACACATGTCGTCCCAACTCACATGCCTGCAACAAAATATGTTATAATGTTAGATTTGATCTGATTTCAAACTCTAAAAATGTAGTTCAAATGTGACAAATACAAAAAGTTAATGTGTATACCATACGAATGCAAATGGTTGTATGAGACATGAACACAACATCAATCAACTTAACAACTTAATGGAATCCAGAACAAAACGAAGTAATCAATTTGGGCTCAAACCTAGCAATCAATTCAGAAATAAAATGGTTTTAAAAGTACCTCCTGTTGATGAGTCTCTATAAACTCCAATTGCCACTCCAAATTGGATTGTGTCTCGACTACCTTTGCCACTTCAATCTAAATTATAACATTATAAATAAGCTAGAGTGGTAATTGCCAAAATTTAACTTTTTTGAAGGTAAAAAATACTCACCTAGCAATGAGCGTGGTATTTGGCAAACGCCCCACACCAAAACAGCGACAACACGAGAATCCAACGACTGCCCCTACCAATCACATAATCACAATGAGAAATTTAGTGGAAGGACAAACAATAATAGAACTAGAGTGACCATTGCCGGTGAGACTTACCTGATGTGACCCCAACAAGCCCAAGCTCAAGTGCATCAACAAGCCCAAGCCCACATCAAGGCCCAATCACTAGAAACATGATGAGAAAGATTCACATGGGCCTTTCACAAGATGATCAAGTCAATCATGGGTTTTTTACATTATTCACATGGGCTAAAGAAATCTCTAAAATATGAGATGGCTTTTTACATTATTCACATGGGCTAAAGAAATCTCTAAAATATGAGATGATGCATGAAGGAAGTAGTATAGATTTAAATTGGGCCATTGTTTAGGCCTTGTTTTTCTAGAATAATAAGTCAAACA
>Ga0214542_1008382_pt1 | contig 17119 bp, 13 predicted proteins | sample CNSS1metaG_FD_160096 | JGI IMG/M metagenome (GOLD analysis project Ga0214542, IMG submission 160096) | Root nodule microbial communities from cowpea collected in UCLA plant growth center, Los Angeles, California, USA - CNSS1 | ecosystem: Host-associated > Plants > Roots > Nodule | place: USA... | reverse complement strand
ATATAACAAAATTATAAAATTATTGTTGGTCATTGAGACACTAATGGACACTACAATTCAATTTTGAATTAAAAAATAGCATCAGTTAGACTAATTCTAAGAAGTGGTAAATGTAATTTCAAAATAAGAGTTACATTTTGTTTCTAACAAAGGAATGACAACAAGTTCTAATAATAAAAAAAATTAAAGCATTTCATTAGATTTGCTGACTCTTTAGATTTTATAATATAAATTATAATTATAATTAATTGTTTAATAATAATTATGTTGGCTTGCCAGATGCATTTAAAATAAATTTTTAATATGAAATTAAAAATTTCAATATAGCCATCATTATGTGAAAGTTAATAGGTGAAAGTTAGTAAAGCTATAAACATTTTAGGGTCAAGGTTTCCTTCATTTTCTTTCCTCAAAATTGAACGCCATTACACTCGCGTCCTATGCTTCGTCTTCATAGTTTATCTTAGGTTGAGCTTATTGGTTGTTTGCACAGGATTCCATGCACTAACACTTTTGAAGGCGATGCTATTTATACCCTGTGAAGTAAGAAGAATGTAGACATGGTATGTAATCAAATTTTCTCATGTCATAGTTCATTTTATCTATTACGAAACCATAATCTTTGAATTGTTTTTCCAAATTGAGGTCCCTAACATTGAAGGCGAATCTGTTTATAAACAGGGATAAAAGATGTTTTGTTTGTTGAGGTAAAGGCTAATGGGTGTGTTAGTTTTGAAATGGTTGAAATGCCAAGAAGGGGGGGTGAATTGGCTAGTTAAAAATTCAGGCTATCTTTGAAAGCTAAAAATCACCTTTAATAGAATCAATTAGATCACCAAGTTAGGATGCAAAAGCTACTGGATTATATACTTTCAATCGGTCAAAGACAAAGTTAATCGATTGATTTTACTAAACAGATTTTGTTATGGTAAAATCAATCGATTGAAATAGAAAAACAGTCGACTAAAATACTAGAAAAAATACAGAAATGCAGATTTGAGTTTTAAACCAGGAATAGTGCACAAGAATGATCAAGACAGGTTCTAAATGATTATGCAAACATGCTTAATTCTATAGATGTCATGAAACATGCAAGAACATGAAAAAGATGATTAAAACATAATTTCTTTAAACTTTAAATGAATATGCAAGAGAGAAAGGTTAGAGAAGAGATGAGACCACAATATTATTATACTGGTTCACTCAAACCTGAGCTACATCCAGTTATTCAAGGCAACCTTAGCTTGACTTTACACTATTTTAAAGGATTTACAAAATATCCACCCTTAAACTTTCAAAATATGCAAAAACCACACAAAAGACTCTTGAATCACACAAGAATCACACTAGGACAGCAAAAACCCTCTTGCAGACCTGGAAAACCACCAGGCACACACACAAAGCTTGAGAAAGATCAAACCTCAGTGGTAGCACATTCCAGCCTACCATAAACCACTTTCTCCAAGCTTCAAACCAAGCCAAGCGCTCTAAGAATTGATCCAAGATCAATCTTCAACAGCTACAGTCTGAATGATCACGAAAGAGAGAGTTTCCATAACAATTTCACACTAAAAAATGATTAGAATTACTCTCTTTCGAAAATCACAACTCTTATAGTCAAATTGTTACGAAATTCAACAGGTTGATTTCCAAATCAATCAGTTGATTTCACTTGACTTAAGTGAAATCAGTCGATTAAAAAAATAAATCAAGTGATGGAATTTGTTGCAGTTTAAGAATACTGCAACCAACCTTTTAACTTGTTGAAAAACCACTCAACAGATTAAAAAACACACCTAAGACCAAATACATCAACTTAATGCTACAAGGTCTACAATATGAATTACAAAGTTCAAATACACTTTCTTAATGATGTAACCATGTGGAGAACACACGTTCCAGCCTTGATTAACATGAATATCATGAAATCGTCTTTCCTTCATCAATGTAGGCTTCATGCCAATGGTAATGACTTCAAGGTAGTTCAAAAGGGCTTCATCAATTCTTCATCAAATCTTCAAGAGACATACCACCTTGGCTTCACATGTCAAAATTCTCCCTTTTATTTGATGAGGCCAATCTCTAACTTCTTCTATTTTCCATTGCAAATTGTTTTCATTGGTTGGATACCATTAAATTGATGAAGTAACACCTTATTTTCCATTACAGTAGCAATACACACAAGCTAGCAAGCACACAAGGATTCACATGCTCCCCCTATCAATAGTATGGGTTCAATTTTAGATTTGATTATTGATTCGAATTTTAATGCTTGTACTTAGTTCAATGTGATCAAACCACCAATGTGCATCACTATTCAAAAGAAATCTGCATCACTATTTGAAAAGAAATTCAACTCAACAATGTGCATAGAAATTGAAACAACACATCTGCACCCAACAATTTAAATTCCATGCACTGCTCCATATAGCAAAAAAAAATGCATGATAAGATTTCAAAAAGTTTCATTACTAAGCACAGATAAAAGAAGGAAACATGGTCAATTTCATTCATCAAGCAACAAGAAAACAAGAGAAGAAAATAAGGTTAGCTTCCCCTACCTGGATTGCTTCTTTCCTTCTCCCTCTCCTCCTTCCAAAACCCTAACTTTTAACCTATATACCAATCTCACTCCAAATCTTTTATGTTAATATCCTTTGTTTTAAATTTAATTTTTCTTGGCTGTTATCATATTTTAAATCACAATTCAAAAGATAGAGAAAAAATATAGAAATTATATAATGCACCAACAAGCAAAATTTAATTTTTCTTGGCTGTTAATATCCTTTTAACCTATATAAGGAATTTAAAACCAACACAAGCAAAATTCAACCAACCAGGTTCGAATCTGAGACCTCGCACTAGGCAACAACTTACGCTAACCACTAGGCAACACACTTTCACATGATATAATATGCATTACAAATATTAAAACACTTATACTCCACAAACCATAATTCCTTAAATCACTTAAATAATTATTATAAATACCACAATAACTTAAATCACTCAAATAATAATTATTTCCTACTTCATAATTTAATAACCTAATTAAATTAAATAAATCAACAATATTAATCAAGCCATTAATTTTTTCCATGCGTTTCCCTTTAGACTAATTTGTCTTGGGTCTTACACGTTTAACACCATCCTCTCAAAATATGAGTACACAGGGCTTCCTCTTGATTTGCATGGGTCCTGGCTGGTGTTGTAGGGAATTAAGTCCATGGGTCTAGTAGTTGGTTCTTCCTCTTGATTTGCACCACTTGGGCCAGCTTCATCATCATGTGCACCACCAATTACAACACCAGCAGTTGTCCATGCATTTCCTACCTTGAGAAAGCATCTGGTACAATGGTGGATGGATCTAGTATAGTGGTTGATGTATGTTTATGGTGTGGCTTTGTGCGCGAGTTTGAACCCTGCGCGGCTCATAATTTGCAATGCTACATTTGTTTTTCTCACTCCTTAAAGTTGTGAGCCCACGAAGCTATTTCAATTCATTTTCTCTCTCCTTATTTATGTTGCAATGGTGCAGGGCAGGGATTGTTTACATTGCTGCATGCTAATCTTCTTTGCCTTTTAGAAACTTGTTGCCACACTCCTTATAAAATAAAAACAGATAAGTAGTTAAAATTTTGGTTTGTTTTTATTTTATTTTTAGTATTTTTAAAATATTAATAAAAAATATTAGAGATGTTAATTATAGATAAAAAGATAAGATTTTTAGGAAAGGAAACAAAACACTTTAGGGTTTTGAGAGGGAGAAAAGGAAAGTTGGAGAAATATGGAGAATGAAAGGGGATGGTGCGAGAATGAAGAAATGCGTAGCAAAGAGACCATTAGGTAAGGGAATCCAACTTTACTTTCTTTGATTGTGTTCTTCTCTTATTTTGTTTGCTTGATGAATGAAACATATGTTGGTTTAGTATGATTGTTGGGCTCAATGTAAAACTATTTTTCTCTTTCCTTAACTTTAACCACACGTAAAGTAGTCCAACCAATGATATTTCCATTCTTTTTCATTTTCCTCTCCATGTTGCAGTGGTTTCTTTATCTTGTTTACATTTCTCTCTCATCATATTGGTTTGAATGGTGAAAAGTCATGGTTCTGCATGCAATGTTTTCATCTTAAAAGCTTTGGTTTACAATAGTATTTTCTCTCACATGTTTTGTTGTTTTCCCGTTAAATTTTGGGGTGCCTTCATGCATACATGCAAAGTTATTTTCTCTTTCTCGTAAATGTGGGTTCAAGGAGCTATTCTCTCTCTTTTCACATCCACATATAAATTACATTCACTCTCTCTCTCTCTCTCACTTTGTTTCACGTAGTGCAACCACTTTATTTTTATTTATTTCTTTCTTTTTGCAAGTTTCATGTTAATTGATTGGTAGAATACTATGGGGCCCACATACTTTTCATGCATACATTTCTTACAATTTATGGTTTCTTTGTCACATATATACGTATATATTTTAATGTTGGTGGTGTGGGTAGCTCTTTGGTTTTAAAAATAGGTTTCATATACCCTATGGTTGTGAGATGATGTGCATGGAGTTGTTTCCTTATTCTTTTTGGTCTTTTTCAAAAGTTATTGTTTGGCATGATAATATAAAATAATGTTATGATATTATTTGGTTATCTATACTTATTAGTGTGACCTTGCTTGATTTGATTTACATATGTTTTCATGGGTTGCATGGTTATGGAGTTAAAGTGGTTGTTTAAGGATAGTTACTTGTGTGTGATGTTATCCATGTAATTGAATGAATGTCACTCGTTGAGTTCGTTCTTGAATGTGTTGGTTAGTAAGTTGATGGGTTGTTGATGGAACTTTATTTTCCCATGCATGATGTGATGGTGAGTACTTTGTTGGCAATATGTAATTCTCATGTGTTGCATGTTGGGAGTGTTCTGCCTTGATTGAAATCTCTTGATGGAATTAAATGTTGTGTCAGGTTTTCCGTACCTAGGAACCTAGTGAAGACTCTTTCGCCTGTATGAAGTAGTGGAAAAGGGTCCTCTTCGCCTGTGTGAAGCAGTGGTAGAGGATTGGTTCGAGTGTTGTACCCTCTCGCCTGTGTGAAACAGTGGGGAGGGGAAAGATGTTTCACCTTATTTCGGCTCATTGCGAGTATAGTGCCCGATGTGCGATGCATCGACGTTTTTATTCATAATTCCTTGAGGGAAAAGGGAGACAGTCTGGCTACATTAAGCGGGACACATTGAACCATCTGTTCTAGGAAACTAGATGTTGTTGTGGGGTGAGAGGCCGCAGAAAACCAAAGCTTGTTTATAATCACTATATTTGAAGAATTGAGAATGAATGTGATGTTATGCTTGGTTTGGCATGATTGATTGCATTTTGATTAAGTGTTACTTGAATGCAAAGTTGAGTATTATTGGGCATGTTTTATTTATGCATTTCTTTTATGAATATCATTGTTTATGGTTAGCTTACCCCTATTTGTTTGTTTGCATGTTTGTTGTATGTGCGATGATCGTATAACGTGTGTGTTATACGGGAGCAGATTATAATGCAGATGCTTTTGGCATGGAGTAGATCAACGAGAGGTTGGGGTGAACTCGGGAGATTTTATAATTTATTTAGATGTTTTAAATCAGATATTAAAATATATGTAATTTTCTTTTGTTCGCAAATATTATTGGAAGATTTTGACAAAGTGACGAGTTGAGCTATGTAATTTAAAATAAATTAAAAGTTTTATTAGTACATCACAATGATAATTCCTTTTCCGCTAAACGTAACAAAATTTTGTAACGTTCCGTGACATCCCAAAATTTGGGGTGTTACAATTACCAATGAGTTTTTATGAGTGACTCAATCAGTTCGGATCATGTGAGTTGCATGCACATTGGAATTGTACACTACCCATGCTTTTTGGTCAAACAAATCAGTAAAAGCAACACATGGCTGATGAAATAGTAGTTAAGTGCATAAAAAAATGCTTTCTCTGACTGGGTCAGCTTTGCCATTCAATTCGTTAGTAAATGCATAGTTTAAGTAAAATCAACACGTTGAAAAGTGAAATTAGTCGATTAAAATAGCATCAAAGCATCAAAGATTAAAACCAGAATCTTGTTAAGTGAAATCAGCTGACTGATTTTGAAAATCAATCGATTGAAAATCGTAAAATTGAACTTTACTATTCCAAATTCAGTTTTAATGAAATCAACATACTGAAATGTGAAAACAATAGATCAAAAACCATAGCAGATCAAATTTTCATCATTCAATGGCAATTTAAGTGAAATAAACACGTTGAAAAACAGAATCAACAGGTTGATAGGTCGTGATTTATCAAATAGAGGCATATTTAAGTGAAATAACACGTTGAAATTAAAAATCAACATGTTAGATATGACAGTTTTCAATTCTCACACACAATAGCTGATTTTTATGAAACCAATGCATGAATACATAAGATTAACATGCTAAAAACACATCAGACCACATTCTTCATGTCTAATATGCCTAGTTCAGTTTTTAACTTGTTAAACCTATCTCTAGCCAATGGTTTGGTGAACAAATCAGCCAATAGATTTTCAGTTTTAACAAATTGAATTTCACGATCTCCCTTTTGAACATGATCACGAATGAAATGATGTGTAATCTCTATATGCTTGGTTTTAGAATGTTGTATTGGATTCTTGGTTAAGTTGATGGCACTAGTATTATCACAATCCAAAGGTACCTTACTTAGCTTTACACCACAGTCCAAAAGTTGATGCTTTACCGATATAATTTATGCACAACCATGTCCAACAACTATATACTCAACTTCAGTAGTGGAGAGTGTCACACATGCTTGCTTTTTGCTATTCCATGAGATTAGACTTGAGCCAAGTAAATGACAAGTACCACTTGTGCTTTTCCTATCCAATTTGCACCCTGCATAGTCCGAATCTGAAAAGCTACTAAGAGTTATGCTAGAATCACATGGATACCATAAACAAACATGGGTTGTTCCTTTAAGGTACTTTAGAATCTTTTTTGCAGCTTTAAAGTGTGATTCCTTTGGATTTGCTTGGAACCTAACACATAAGCATACACCAAACTGAATATCTGGCCTACTTGCTGTAAGATAGAGCAAAGACCCAATCAACCCTCTATATTTGGTTGAATCCATTGGTTGGCCAGCCTCATCTGCATCCAGAAGGAAATTTGTTGCAATTGGTATTACAACTTCCTTACAACCCTCCATTTTGAACTTTTTCAACAAGCCAAAACAATATTTTTATTGGTTTAAATATGTTTCATGCTTGAGTTGCTTGACTTGCAGCCCTAGAAAGTAGGTAAGCTCACCCATCATGGACATCTCAAATTCTACCTGCATAGTTGCAACAAATTCTTCACACAATGTGTTATTATTTGAACCAAAGATGACATCATCAACATACACTTGAACAAGTATAACATCACTTTCATGTTTTCTAATGAAGAGTGTTTTATCCACTACACCTCTAGCATAACCTTTTGATAAGAGAAAATTCCTTAGCCTTTCATACCATTATCGTGGTGCTTGTTTCAAACCATATAAGGCCTTTTTTAATTTGAAAACATAGTTAGGATAGAGATGATCCTCAAATCTAAGAGGTTGTGATACATACACTTTTTCATTTAGGAAAACATTCAAGAATGCAGTTTTCACATCCATTTGATGCAATTTAAAGTTACACATGCAAGCATGTGCTAAGAGTAATCTCACAACTTCTAACCTAGCTACAGGTACATAAGTTTCATCAAAATCAATGCCTTCTTCTTGATTATAACCTTTAGTAACTAGTCTAGCTTTGTTCCTTACAATATTACCATCTTCATCCATTTTATTTCTAAAAACCCATTTAGTTCCAATTATATTCATATCATCAGTTTTAGGCACTAGAAACCACACATCATTTCTTGTGAATTGATTGAGTTCATCTTGCATAGCAACAATCCAATTACTATCATTCAAAGTATCATTCACATTTTTAGGTTCAATTTGAGATACAAAAGCAACATGTTCATAAAATACAATACTACGTCTAGTAGATACTCCCTGTTTGATATCACATATGATGTTGTCCTTTGATAAACCTCTAGACTGGATCCAATCCTTGGGCAAGTTGTTGTCTGCAGCTTTTTCAGTTGGCTATTTTTCCTTTTCAGACGATTGATTTCCTACAATAGAGGGCTTTTCTGCAGCAGAAATCTACTCCTGTAGTAGATCTTCTTCATCTGCATTCTTTGGCATTATCAAATTGTATTTAAGTCCTTCTACCAGTAGCACATTCTTGATGTTGAAAGAGGATCCATTGCCTATGACTCAATTTTCACGGATTCTTCCTTTGTTGTTGTCTCCATAGGTTACAAACCATTTCTCCTTCAACTCCAACTTTGAAAATTTGGTCTTATTTCCTATCATGTGTCTCGAACAACCACTATCAAGGTACCACAAATCTTTCTTATCACCTTTTATGACCTGCAAAATAGATTATGATTACTTTGTACCCTTTGATAGGTTGGGTCCATCTTGGTTATGCATTTCTAGATCCTTTTGGGATCCAATTCATAATCCCTTTAAGAACATCATATTTTCTAGCATGACAGTTCTTAATAACATGACCTTTTGGCATACAGTAGTTGCAGGAAATGAATGGCATGTCATTTGGCTTACGTTTTGAAAAAAAAAATAGAGAACTTCTTGGTTTTCTTTTGAAAAGAAGGATTGTAACCAAGTCCAACTTTGCCAAACAAACAATTTTGAGAACCAAGAACAACTTCTAAGTTTGCTTCCCCTCTTGTGAACCTTGCACATGTCTTTATAAGGTATTTCACTTGATTTTTTAAAACTATGTAGTTTTCACAAGGTTTTTCAACCGGCTGATTTCTAAAACAATCGGTTGAATTATTGTAAATCATTTCCAAATGTTCAAAATCATTTTTTAAATCAACTATTTCTTTTTCCAGATGACTAACTTTTTTTTCCAGCCAATTGTTTAAGCCTTTCAATCGATTGTTTAATGCAAAAATCTTTTTTGCTTCATTATGCAACTCTTCAAAATCATGCAATAATTGATTATAGTCATTTTTGTCTAGAGAACTTGGTTTGAGGAGGATGACTCAAATCCAGCCATGAGGCACAAGTTGGCTTCCTCACTTCCTTCTTGTGATGAGCTACTTGTTGAATAATTTTTATCTCCCCAAGCAATGTAAGCACGTCTTTCCTTGGGCTTGCTTTCTTTTTCAGATCTGCACTTTTATCCTTGTTAAGGTTTGGACATTCAATTTTGATATGTCCTTGGTTCACACACTTGTAACAAGTAAAACTAGAAGTATTGTTTAAATCAACTTGTTTAAAATTTTACCTCTTTTGGTTACCTTTGTTGCCTCTTCCTTTGAGAAACTTCCCAAACCTTTTGACAAGCAAATTCAGATTTTCATTCTCACTTGATTCAAGCACTTCCTCATCTGATTCTTCATTGTTCTTGATGCTTGAATTTAAGGTTATATTCTTCACCCTTTTCTCACTTGACTCTAGCTCATTTAGCTTTTGCATCTCAATTTCATGCTCCCTTAGCTTGCCAAACAATGCAATTGTAGTCAATGTAGATAAGTGTCTTGTTTCTGATATAGCCGTGACTTTTGGTTGTCAAGATCTATCAAGACACTTCAACACCTTGATGTTTAACTCTTCTTTGTCAAATTCCTTACCTAGACTCATGAGATGGTTGACTATGTGAGTGAATCTCTTTTGTACATTCGTTATAGATTGTCCTTGTTGCATCTTAAATAGCTCATACTCTTGAATCAAGGCATGCTTCCTTGCTCTCTTAACATCATTGGTTCCTTCATGTTGACTTCAAGAATCTCCCACATTTCCTTGGCACTCTTGCATTGTGAAACACGAAAAAACTCATCCATGTTGAGCTCTCATCCTTTCTTCCTCAGTCCATTTCGTCCATGGCTTATCAACATGCACATTTTCAATAGTATGCTTAGGAGTATATGGTCCATTTATGATTGCATCCCATATCCTTTGATCTATTGATTCAATAAAGATTTTCATCCTAATTTTCCAAAATTGGTAATTAATGCCACTAAACATAGGGGGTCTATGAATTGTGTAAGACCCAGGAACAACTTGGAATATTTTAGGTAAAATTAAATAGTGATTTATATTTTGGTATAGATCTATAAATAAATTTAGTCATGACAAAAGACTAAATTTAATTAAATCAGTAAGTAGAGTGGCTATTTATCTACTTTAAGAAATTATGGTTTGTGGAGTATAAGTGCTTTAATTCCTATAATGCATATTATATAATGTGATGGCATATAGCCTAGTGGTGGAAGTTATGTGTAATTGGTGAGCAATTTTCTCCTTTAAAGGAGTGGGGCCCATGGAGCGTGAATGGGTTGTGTTTCCAGTAAGGGCATGTAGAAATATTGGGTTCAAACACGCTGCAACCAATTTTGATTTTATTTATTTTTTTCTCCTCTCTGTTTTTTTTTATCTTTTGGAGTTAAATGATAAGGAAAATAAAATGGGATAGAAATCTTAACAGAATTATTTGGTGGGATTAGATAAAGCTAAACCCTTTAAGTTTTCTTTAGAGAAAAAGGGTTAGGACAGGAGAAGGAAAAGAGAGGAAGAGTGCAAGTTAGAGTTTTTAGTGGTTGTGGTAGATAAGAGGAACCATCCAGAGAGGGAAGCTAACTTTGTTTCTTTCTCTTGTTTTCTTGTTGTTGGTTTGATGGATGAAAGGGAAAAACATGCATGTGTAAGGGAAGTTCACCTTGTGTTTCTCTCATTATGTTTGTATTCTCTTTATGTGTGTATTGATTGATGTTTGAAACTTTGAAAACCATGTGTTGTGGAAAGACGAAGAGTGTGGTGCTGTTTCATTTTTTTTTGCTATACATAACCATTAACCATTACTGATGTGAAATACATGGTGTTAAAATTTCCAGTTTCCCTGAGATTCTGTAGTTGGGTTCGTTTTATGTGTGCACAAATCATAATCATGTGAATACTACCAGATCTTAGGGTTGCACTTTCTATTTTATTTTTGGGGTAATTTTCGTGAGGGCAGGGGTCGTTTGGGTTGCAGCATGGTGCCTTCTAGGGTAGAGGGTTTCAGCCCTTTAAAAACCTAGTTGCACGTGTATTTATTCTCCTTTTCATTTACAGTGCAATCATAGAGGTAGTTCTTGTCTCTTTATTCTCTCTTATCCATTTAGTTTCACGTGATTCCAGTAGCTTTCCTCATCTTACCATTACTCAAGTTGAATACCTTGTAAAAAACACACCTAAGACCAAATACATTAAATTAATGCTACAAGGTCTGCAATATGAATTACAAACTTCAAATACAAATTACAAACTTCAAATACACTTTCTTAATGATGTAACCATGTGGATAGCACACGTTCCAGCCTTGATCAACATGAATATCATCAAATCGCCTTTCCTTCATCAATGTAGGCTTCATTCCAATGGTAATGACTTTAAGGTAGTTCAAAGGGGCTTCATCAATTCTTCATCAAATCTTCAAGAGACATACCACCTTGGCTTCACATGTCAATAGGGTGGAGCTGAAACCCTGAATTTGAATTAAATGTTAGTTTTATGACCGAGTTCTTAAAAACTTATAGTCCATATTTTATTTTTATTTTTTTGTGGTGATTGAATGACCTATTGTGGAGGTTGAACAAAGACTTTTGTGTGAAGGTGAATCCTTTTTTTGGATAGTGTTGAAGGTTAGGTGAGTTCAGTGCATGAATTTGTTTTGGTTATTGTTATATGCATTTTCACAATGTCTATACATTTTGCGATGTCTATGTTTTCTCATTAAATCATAGATTGTAAACCTATACATTATATGTAATTGAACTGGTAGTCTACTCCCATTGTGTTCTATCAGTTCTGCTAATTTATTCATAAATGAAGATTTAGTTGTTTAGAACTTTTGCCAACTTATAGCAGGCTTATGTTTAGTTACTAAGATATGAAACTCTAACTATCTTTCCAACCACCTCTTCAAGTATCATTGGAGATTGTTCACGTATGGCATAAATAAATTACTTTTTATATACTCGATGACTCCTTTTGTTTTAGGAAGAAGGTTGTAGAATATAAGATCACAAAACTGAAACGAAAGGTTATTTTTGTTCGATAATGATTGAAAAAAAAGGATCTTTAGTGGACTACTCAAATTATTAATAGTTGTTTAAGTTGAGATTTCTATATTTGGTTATACCTTTTGATAGACTAGTTATTTTCACACACAACTCTCTAAGCCAGTAAAGTACTAATGAAGATTGCACTGATTTAAGGAGTCAATTTGAAACCCAAACATGATAAGGTAGACACTACAACAAATAGTATAAATTCTAATTGTTATTTTCGTAAAATGTGGCAGTTTTAACGTCCATAATTTACATCTATGGCGGTTTCAAAAATTGGCACAATTCGTGTCTCTATAAAGTATAGTGTTATATAAGATCACAAAACTGAAACGAAAGTTTATTTTTGTTCGATATTGATTGAAAAAAAAGAGGATCTTTAGTGGACTACTCAAATTATTAATAGTTGTTTCAGTTGAGATTTCTATATTTGGTTATACCTTTTGATAGACTAGTTATTTTCAAACATAACTCTCTAAGCCAATAAAGTACTAATGAAGATTGCACTGATTAAAGGAGTCATTTAAAACCCAAACATGATAAGGTAGACACTACAACAAACAATATAAATTTTGATTGTTATTTTCGTAAAATGTGGCAGTTTTAACGTCCACAATTTACATCTATGGCGGTTTCAAAAATTGGCACAATTCGTGTCGCCATAAAGTATAATGTTGCGATTTCAAGCCAACCACCGCAACAATTGCCATTTATTACATTCTAAAAAGTAGGGATGTCAAAGCAAGCCTGGCTCGCCAAACCCGCCCACCAATAAAAGGGCGTGCTGGGTCGGAGTTTTCGACTTGCTACCAAATTGGTGGGCCAAAGGTGGGCAAACCTACCCCTCCCTTGTTGGCACTTTATTTAACTTTTTTAATATTTTTTTTAATTTTTAAAATTAAAAATAATTAGAAAAAACAAAATTATTTTCGTATAAATATAAATATGCAATACTTTTATAATTTAAATCATTAACATTTACCAATTAAACTAATTATTAGTTATAGTAGAGTAATTTAACATGTAAATATAATAATTATTTTAACTTATCCAAATAAACATATTAATGGATCAATTAAAAGCTTAGAAAATATTTATATGATTAAATATGCTATAAATATTTATTTATAAGTATATATACAAACATATTTTATAAATAAAAATTAAAAAAAATATGACTTTTTTGGCCCGTTTGTTAGTGAAAATTAAGATTTGACTTTAGGGGAGCTCTCACTGACTTGATTGTTGGAGTCCTTTCAGCAGGTAACCTCCCGTATGTCCAATATGGCAGCTGAAGATGAAGACATGCCTCACAAGACTACATAGTATCCTTCCGAGAGATCCAATTTGGGTAAGGTAAATTTATGTCTCATGATAATCTATTATTATTTGTGCAGGAACAATTGAAGCCCACCGTGGGATAATCTAATATTTATGCCTTACCAAGCAAAGAATCTTTGAAGATGGTTTCCACTCGTAGCAAAGCTAGCATATCCAAACAAGTTGAAGCAAGGTCCAAGGGTATTGCGGTGAACAAGGTCGACTTAACCGCCATCCTTGAAGGACGGGCTAAGACGCAACAAGAGTTTGCATATTTCAAAAAACAAAGCTCTGACAAAATGGAGGCACTAAAGTAGGAAAATTCTCACCTCCGAAGGAAAATAGAGATGGATGCCACCCAGAAGGGCAAAGAGAAGGAGGTCCAAGTAGACTCCAAAACACTTGTGTTTCAGCCAACTAAAGAGGAAAGCGAGTACAATCCTACTCCCCACACCTTATCCACAACCCATCATACACCTTTTTGGTCCCAATTTTCGTCAACTTTTTTGAATTAGGTCCCAATTTTCGCGGGGGTGCTCAAATAGGTCCTAAATTTGGTCAATTTGATTCAATTAGGTCCTAATTGGGTAACGCCGTTTAAATTGATAATGTTTCACTGTACAGTTGGCTTTTCCTTGCTACGTGTCGAAATACTAATCCTACGTGTCCGTGTTTCTTTACAATGAGGTGGTTAATTAGTGGGTTAAACACATTAAGTTTTTAATTAAATGCAAGTAATGAAAATTAAAAAAGAAAGTGTTAGGGTTTATAAAAAGTCGAAGAAGCCATCTCGTGTGTGACCTTGCTCATGGTTGAAGCTTTGTTGCAGCTATGTCTCGGACCCAATCATCTTCTTCATACTGTAATAACGGCGTGCAGCGTAGTGTTCCCGCTTCTCGCACTCAAGCTTTAAGACCTACTTGTGATTGTGGGCAAGCTGCAGTTCTGAGGACAGCAAGAACTCCGAGAAATGTGGGTAGAAAATTTTGGGATTGTGCTAACTACAAGGTAAGATTGATTTAATTGCTATTGTTTTGGGTATGTCTGATTTAATGAATCTTTTATGTATTTTCTATTCATCAACAGCGGCAGAGTGAAGGTGGTGGTGTTTGCTGCAATTTTATTAAATGGTGGTATGAAGACGTTGATGAAGAAAAAGAAGTTATTATTGTGAACCAAAACATGAAGATAGAAGATCTCGAGAATGTAGTTAGGGATCTGAAAAAATGCTTTAATGTATTAGCCGTAGTGGTTAGTATCGTTGGGTTGATAAACGTTGTGATGTTGGCGTTGATGCTGAAAGATTGACAAAAAAGGGTTGTAATTGTGAAGGCTTTGATGTACGAAGTTTCGAAAATTATGAATGAATTAAGTTATTTATGTTCAATCAGGTCCTCAGTTGTGTTAGTTTTGTTCAAATTGGTCCCTACTTTTGTAATTGATGTTCAAATAGGTCCCTACTTTTGTAATTGATGTTCAAATAGGTCCCAAAATTTAAAAAAATTGTTTAATTAGATTGTGTACTAGATAAACTTTTCCTGTTTAATAATGTTCTGAATACAATTAATTGCATTGTACGTCGTATAAGAATGTCAGTACCAATAAAATTATAATTCATAAATAACCAAAATCCTCATAATTGAGATTAAACAAGTTGTTGTCCACCATAATCCTGAATTAACCAACTTACAAAATGAAAAAGTCTATGATCCAATTTATCCAAAAATGGCTAATGAATTTTACAAAATAGCAGCCATCAAAATTCAAACTTAAAGACCAGATTACATATACATTAAAAGGTCGCATAAACAAGTGAATCAGACTGGCAGGGTTGGTTGTGGAGGAGCAGAAGTTGGGTCCTGTGATGGCTGGTTTGGTTGTGGAGTAGCAGAAATTGTCTCCTGAGATGGCTGGGTTGGTTGTGGAGTAGCAGAAATTGGCTCTTGAGATGGCTGGGTTGGTTGTGGAGGAGCATCAGTTGGCTGTGAGGACTGTCCTTGTGTAGGCAGTTGTGGGCAATTTGTTCTATTGTGCCCCAGTTCACGACAAACTCTACATCTTTTTCTATGACCACCTTTTCGTAATTGGGTGTCATCTTTCCTCAACTCCCATTGTTCCAGCCTTCTCTTTTTCTTGGGTCGCCCAGGCATAATCCTTTTATGTGGAGGCATGACATCTGGGAAATCAGTGGTGGGCCACATGTTTTGTCCATTGATAGGGTAGATAATGGAGTTGTGCATCTCTTCAAAAGTTGATTTCCTGAAACATAGGGGGATATAATCTGCTGCATTCAAGTTCAAGAACCTGATGGCAGCAAGTGCATGGCAGCACGGGATGCCAGTTATCATCCACTTCCTGCAGCTGCAATCTTGGGTGTCTAGGTTGACAACATACTTGTCACCTAGCACTGATAGGTGTGCAACTTCAAATACTTTCCCCCCAGCACAACTACATTACAATTCATATAGACATATCAGATTCTACAGCAGAAATCATCAACAAAGATGAGGTTATACATGATCAACCAATTTATAAATCATACCTTGGGATCCAGTATCTACTTTTTTTGGATTCTTCTTGTAGTCTGCTGTTTATTTTAGTACAGATTTGCCCTTCCATTTTTTCCAGCTTTTGTCTTTTAGATTGCCACCTCTTCATCATGTATATTCGTATGTCTTCCAACATTGAGATAACAGGCTTGCATCTAGCATCAACAAGCACACTGTTAAATGCCTCTGTCATGTTATTTACTACTGTGTCAGTCACAGCATTCCTAGTGAATCTTGATCTGGACCAAAACCTGTGTAGAAACAAACATTATGATAAGTCAGTGTTGATATTAAATACTATAAAATAAATGAGATTTCAACACATACCTAGGTGGTATAGCAATGAGGTACTTGAAAGCATCTTCATTCTCCTTTTTAATATCTCTCATTACCCTTTCCCAGGCCACAGGGTGTGTCACAGTTGCTGCCTTCCACATTAGGTTTTTCAACTTCTGGCCACCAAACCGTTTTCTGAAATTAGAGTACAAATGCCTCATACAAAATCGTTGCTCTGCACCAGGTAATAACTCCTGAATTGCAGGCAACAGACCCTGTTTCACAGCAGTTATATGCATTAAAATTAATACAGTTCATGGCTATAATGTGAATAAAAATATTTCCATGAACAGATACAAACCTTCTGTTGATCTGACATAAATGTACATGCCCCACAGACTTCAGGTCCTCCTAGATCATCCACTAGGATTTCCAAAAACCATTTCCATGTCTCTTTGTTCTCTACCTCCACAATTGCGTATGCTAGAGGAAGCATTTGGTCGTTAGCATCCTTGGCCACTGCAGTTAGCAACTCGCCCCCATATTTCCTTTTGAGGAAGCAACCATCCAACCCAATAAAGGGGCGAGAAAGCACAAAAGCATCTTTGCATGCTTTGAAACATGTGTAAAACCTACCAAAAATAGACTCACCCTGCATTTCATCCACTTTAACTTTGACTGTGCTCCCTGGATTGCATCTCAGAATTTCATAAGCATAATCATGTATTCTTCGAAACTGTTCTTTGAATGACCCTTCCACTTGGTCTGAAGCTAAGGATT
>Ga0214542_1008379_pt1 | contig 17132 bp, 11 predicted proteins | sample CNSS1metaG_FD_160096 | JGI IMG/M metagenome (GOLD analysis project Ga0214542, IMG submission 160096) | Root nodule microbial communities from cowpea collected in UCLA plant growth center, Los Angeles, California, USA - CNSS1 | ecosystem: Host-associated > Plants > Roots > Nodule | place: USA... | reverse complement strand
CATAATTACATAAAGGTTATGCTAAGATAAAAAATATATTGGAGATGCAAATGAGTTTTATGACAAACCAAATAATTAAAATAAATAAAAAATAGAATATATATATATATATATATATATATATATGGTTACTTAATTAATTGTAAATATTTTAATAATTTAAACAAGAATGAAGATATGGTGGGGACGAGTATTATGGCGGGGATATGTACATCCCCATACCCATCCCCATACCCAACTGAAAAAATCGGGGATTCCCCATACCTATACCCATACCTAGTCAATGCGGGGATTCCCCGTCAAAACGGGGATGGATTCGAGCAATACCCACGAGGACGGGTTTATTTGCCATCTCTACGACCACTAAAGCACGACCATGAAAAGTCTCACCTAAAGACTCCAAGGAATTACGCACTAACACGAACTACATCAATAATCAATCAATAAGGGAATACTCATCATGCATATAACCTCAGGTCAACCTTTATAAATCATACTCATCCATATACCCCAACGGAATCAATACCATCTCACTCCTCCTGGAGCACGATTACAGATTTGTATCATCACACCACAACCATGTCCCTTTAGTACCAACCATCTCGTTTAAGTTTCATACCCATCTCACACCAAAATCATACATACAGTTCAATATCTACAGATTTCCATGCTCTTTACAAGTCTCATACTTTAATTAGGGCAAAATCATACCACAAACAGTTCACAGCCACCAAACAGAGAAAAACAGCGCGCCCCGCAGCGGGTCTCGCTCAAGCCAGAGACCTTCGCTCAGGCGAGGGGAGTGCCCTCGCTCAAGCAGCAGGCTCTCGCTTAGGCGAGACTGCGTCAAGGAACCTGGGAGCTTCGCGAAGGCTCGCTTAGGCGAGACCATCTAAGGCGAGATGGACTTTCGCTCAAAACACAATCCACTCGCCTAGGCGAGTATTCGAGAGGAAACTCCTGGGCGAGGACCTATAAATCTCGCTTAGGCGAGATGAGCTCGCTTGGGCGAAAATAACAGGTTCCTCGCACTGTTCGACATCTGCAACTCCAAATACAACACACTCCCATGCCAATCATTCAAAAACGAGTCCATATACATTTAATAATATCTTAAGCACGCAACAGATAAACAAACCACACGATTTATCATGCACAAATGAATAGTCTAGCTTCCCGTACCTGGGCAAAGCTAGCTGGAAACCTGGACACCCAAACTGTGGAGCACAAACAGCTTCTAGGAATAGACTCGGAGCTGGAAAATAGTGTGTAAGAGTGGGTCATTACGGAACCCTAACAACAACTACGAAAATAGGCCAAAGAAGGAAACTACGAGTTGGAGAGCACTTACATGAGCTAAGGACGGGGCCAAACTGAAAGCGAACTGAAAACACAGCGGAACCCTAACAGAGAAAGCGGCTGCGGCTCTAAGCACCAAGGTAGCAGAAATCTAAAAAGTGTGGAATTAGGTCAGACTTGGGTGGCTTTATCTTTTGGGCCAGCCCTAAGGCCCAATAGCTCAAGGGCAACCCTTAAAGCTTTAGGACAGGAAAATTGGGCCTTACATTTACCGTACAAAAAGATTAAGAAGCTGGTAAGTTTTATGTTCCTTTGGAAGTGAGAGAGGGTAATGTTGAGTGATGATTAGCAGGATTCCTTCTGAATGTCATCTCGCTATATATAGCGAGATTTGAGATGATGTAGTCAAATTTACTAAATTATGGGTATATGTATTTTTTATACCCGCATGTTAACTGGAGGAGCACGAGTATCACAGTATCCATACATGTGGATACGTGAATCTACTAATTTTAACTTACCAAATGTAGGTGTGTGGGTGTGGGTGTGTATGAGTGTGTGGGTGGGTGGGTGTGCGTACTTGTGTGTGTGCATGTGTGAGTACCTGCATATATTAAAAAAATAAACAGATACTTGCATAACGAATATCCGTACGAATATAAAGACGAGTATATGATAAATATTTATCTAGTGGGAAGTTTATTGGCTACCCTTCAATAAATATGTTAGGGGTGGTACAATCTTTATATAGATGTATAAAAAATTTTGGGATACCAAATATATAAAATAAAAGTATATTAAAATTTAAAAAAATAGTTTCAATTATATATTAATTTATATAATATAAAAAAAGTTGGGGGCGAAGATCCTTAAATCACTACTACGAAGGTCTGCCTTTAGGAACTATTCGTTGCCACCCCACCACATTGACATCCTTATATATGTGTATATAATTTGATAATAATGAATGAGATAGAACTTAAAAACTATACTCTACTCCGAAAGAGGAGAAAAAGGAAGAGAATAAATCTTGTTGTCCTCAAATTGTTTAGATTCTCCCTTATCACCTGATCTTTAAATGCAATAAATATTTTGTCTTTATAAACAAGGTTTAATGACAAAAACTATATTATTAATGATAAAAGGAGGAGACCAGAACTAAAAAAAACATCAAACATAAATACAAGTTGATAAAGACAAGAACAGATTTAACAAATTTAAATAAATATAGAGAGTATTATAGAAATATCTTGAAACACTAGTCTAAAAACATAACATAATAACGAATATAAATGACAGTTTCATTTAAAATGTTGAAACAATAACAATTTTGATATTATAAGGAAAGAATAACCAATGGTATAACTCAACCGTCACTTATTCTTCATTGAATAGGTTAATTTTTTTCATTTTTTGACTCCCCGCGAAAGGTACTCTAACCTTATGTCTTTGTTGCATACAAATTTTTCTTGCTACTTCTTCTCCCTCACCCTCATTTTCTTCCTTTTCTGTTCATGTTGACTTATGACTCGTACGTGTTCTTAACCTTCTAGTTTTGCGCCATCTTGACCCACATTGTGGTGCTCTCTCCTGGTGGTGAAGACACTATGTTTCTGGAGGTTTATGGGGTCTGTTGATTTTCTTCTTGTTCACCTTGTGAATAACGCACACCCTGGTCTGCTTCCTCTACTCTCATTTTTAAATTCATTTAAAAAATTGTATGATAATATTTATATATTATTTGAATTATTTTGATTATTTAATTTTTAACATTTTTGTTAATTTAATTTTTCTTTTATTGGTTTATTGTATGCATGAATTTAGTTTGTTTAATGTTGAGATTAAGTTGTAGTTGTATAGAGTGAACCTTATTTTCTTGTTTGAGATTCACTACAAAAATTATGTACTACCTCTAATTTGAAACAACTTATGTACTTTTTGTAGTTAAAATAAGAGGAGAGAGTACTAATAAATGTATTGAATCTTGAATTGTCCGGTTTGACATTTTAATAAAAATAATTATTTTTTAATAACTTATTAGTGCGCGCGCGCGCGCGCGCGCACACACACACACACACACACACACACACACACACACACACACACACACACACACACACACACACACACACACACACACATATATATATATATATATATATATATATTAATGAAATTTAAGAAATCTTGCTTAAAATTTAGGTTAAATTACTCTTTGGTCCTTATATTTGTCAAATACTGTCAAATTGGCTTTCCAATTTTTTTTTTTGTTTCAATTTTGTCCTTATTTTTTTAAAAATGATTCAATATGGTCCTTACCGTCAATTTTGACCAAATGATGCTAAAGTCAATGTCACATATTAATTTGTGATTTTTTGAAGTTTTGAATTTTGAATTTTATTTTTTACACATTTTACTTCATAGTTGTGTCATATGTCAAAATAATTCAATTTGGTCCCTACATTTGTTTTTAGTTTCAATTTAGTCCCATTATTTGTAAAATGAAGTAATATTGTCCCTCCTTAAATTTTAAATTGAGACTCAATTTACTTTTTGTTTAAATCTTATGATAATATTATTACTAAAATTGAAATTTTTATTAAATATTTGTAGAAATATTTAAAAAAAAACTTTTTGTTTTTAGTTTTATTATTAAACGAAGTTAAACCCCAAACCTAATTTCAATAATTAACCATTTTTTCATCATATAGAAAGGCCTCAAGTGTACCATATTGTACAAAATTAGTGAAGATTAAAAATCAAATAACTTGTCACACATAAGTTTAGGAACTAAAATTTAAGCTTTGTATAGAATTTAAAGTTAATTTAAAAATATTTCTAGAAATATTTAATAAAAATGTTAATTTTAGTAAGAATTGTTAGTTTTGATATGATGATTTAAGCCAAGAAGGGGGGGGGGGTGTTGAAGTGGGTTTTTAAAACTTTTTAGAAAGTTTAAACCTCTTTTCAATTGAATCAAATAATCTGGAAAGTTAGGATGTAAAAGTAGCAGACCCATACATTTTCAATCGATTAAAAAATAAAATAGCAAACTAATTTGTTCTTGAGCTATGAAACAGTCAATTAAAAAGACAAATCAATCGGCTAAAATACTAGAGATTTATGCAGAATGCAGAATTCGCATATTTAACTTAAACAACAATCTTTTACATACAAGACTTGTTCCAACAACAAGTATACAACCTTAAATTACACAAGAACTCATTAAATCACATCAAAGAATGAATTGCTTGGTTTTCTTGAGTTTTTAAAGAGATTCAAAGTGTGTGAGATGAGGGAGAGGGAATTGAACAATTGTTTTTATATTGGTTCACTCAATCAGAAAGCTATATCCAGTTTACCAAGACAACATGAGCCTAGTTTCCACTATATTCAAAAGTTTTACAAATCACACACCAAGATTACACTTTTGAACAAAGAAACTCACAAGATTTTTGACTCACAAAAATCTAGACACACACCCTGCAAGAATCACACTTACAGCCATACATATGTTCTTCAAGCTACTCATAAGCCAAAATGCCTCCAAGATCAACCAAGATCTTCAAACAACAAGTTGCAATTGTGTATTTCAAAGAGAGAGATAGAGAGTTTTCCAGAGAAAAATGACAAAATTTCATGCTAAAAACACAAAAACGTAACTCTGCTCTCGAAAACACAACATATATAGTATGGTTTAAGTGTAATCAGTCGATTGAATATTCCGTATAGTCAGCTGATTTCACTTGACTTAAGTGAAATCGGTCGATTGAAAAATAATTCAACTGACTGAATGCATTTATACCAGAAACTATATACTGCAAGCCTTTTAACTTGTTAAAACTCATTTTAACAGATTAAAAGAGACACACTACCAATATGGTGTAACACTAAAACATTACATTTAACATGTTATTTTTATATTTAACACACTAAAACTTAATCTTCAAGTGAATCTTCATCAAACACCTATGATCTTAATGCACATGGATTTATCAATTCTTTGCTTCAAGCTAGCTTGTGCCAACAAGAATGCCACCATAAGATTTATACAGAAAGTAAATTGTGTCTAAATTTAAGGAGGGACAACATTGCTCCATTTTGACAACAATTGGGACTAAATTGAAGCTAAAAAGAAATATAGGGACCAAATTGAATCATTTTGACACGGGACACAACTACGAAATGACATGTGTAAAAAATAAAAAAAAAATCAAAAAAATTATAAAAAAAATCACAAATTGACACGTGGTGTTGACTTTAACATTGTCTGGTCAAAGTAATGGCAATGACCAAATTGAGATAGAAATAAACTTGAGTACCAAATTAACACTATTTGACAAATACAAGGACCAAATAAGTAATTTAACCTAAAATTTATATGTATCAATGAACTGGAAAAGCGAATCTTCTTGAATGGGATAAAATCACAAATAGAGGGAGCCACCACCATAGTATGCAAAGGAGCCACCACAAAGGACATTCATATATATCACAATATATATATATATATATATATATATATATATATATATGATTCAAACTTAACATAAATTAGAACGTGTAAAACTCCTCTAACCTGGTTTCCTTAGCTTAAATTGGAGTTGTTGTGAATTCCCTCTTGATCACCAATGATCCTCTCTTGACCTTATCCCCAAAATAGCTCCTTCCTTCCTTCAATCCTCACAACCACTCTCTAATTTCATTCTCTCTTCTGCAAGCACAATGGCAGTCCACCAAAACCTTCTCTCTTAACTCTAATTGGCCTTTTAATTGGGTCTTAATGTGAGTTAATGACATAAAAACGAAAATGGTTTAATGTTGGTGTTTATTGCCATTCATGGGTGCATTATGGATTGTTTTTCAGTCACCTCTAGGCTGCCCATTTAGCTAGGGTTTCCTTCAACTTTTCATATTCAAGCCAAAACTAATTTTAGCCAAAATAAAGTTTAATTCAGGTTCTCCAAGACTTAAACCCACAACCATGCCAATACCAAATTACTACACAACCATTTAACCACTTCCTATTTCGTGATGATTAATATAATTCTATAGCTATCTCATCATTCAACATGATCAATCATAATATTAAAAACAATAATAATTAAATAACACACAATTGACATACTTAGGACTTGAACCCAAGTCCTCTCACACAATAATGTACTCTCAATCACTTGAGCTAGTACTTTTCCATATCACATCAATCAATATTTAATGTCATAAAGACTCCCACCACCCATATTTATTAATTATTTATTTATTTAATTAATTAAATTTCATGGGTCTTACATCAACTAAAGGAAGCCTATTTACAAGCTGCTTTTAGGATTGTTCAGTACTTGAAAAGGGACACCAAGAAGACGAATTTTTTTCAGAAGAAACAAGAATGTTATTCTTGAAGCATATACCGATGTCGATTATGCAGGTTTAATTGTTGATAGAAGATCTATAACATCCCAATTTTTCACTTCCTAAAATACATAAAATATATAATTAACTCAAATTACATAATTTGAAACAAAACTGCATTCGTATTTTATTGAAAGTCTCGATAAACAACAAGAAAAAACATTGTTTTATAAGCAAACTTTATAAAAAAACATAAGACTAAAATATTATCCCAAACATCTCTTGATATTGACCACTCTTCATACTGTTGTACATCTTTCTCAACACATGTACTATCATCTGTTCCCGTATAAAATATGATCATCATAGGTGAAAACCACAACTACTAAAATAGAAGGCATATAGCTTCTCAATAAAAAAAAACTCAAAAACTCAAACAACACATCATACAAACAAACACAAAATATGTTGTCTCTAGTGCAAAGATCTTAGTCTACAAGTTCCCACCTACAACTCATGCACATAGCCTACTAGATATTCGCTCGCCACTACAACTAGAACTCCTTACTGCTCATAGAATTTTATGGACGAAGTTCAATCCCCACTGCTCTCTCGAAGAAACTTACAAGCATAGTTCACTAGTTATACCACCATAAAGAGTTTACCAAGAACCCAAAACATCACCTTTTACTAAGAGACACCTACACATGTGCCAATATTTTTTCATCACAATATCATCTTTCTTAAAACACCCATTGATATATCTTTTTCTAACTTTTTGTTTTTATTTTCTAAAATATCTTAAAAATTAAAATAAATCTTTTAAATTATAACTAACAAACCATTTTATCTTTTACTTAAAATATTTAACCATATTTGTATATTTTTCTAATTATGAAAATTTCTAGGATCTTACAAAATCAGGTACTGATTATTGCACTTTCCTTGGAAGAAACTTGGTAACTTGGAAGAGTAAAAAGCAAAGTGTGGTAGCTAGGTCTAAGGCTAAAGCAGAATTTTGAACAATGGCTCAAGGGATATGTGAGCTATTGTTGCAAAAATTATACTGGAAGACTTGAAGGTAAAATGGGATGACCCTATGAAGCTATATTATGATAACAAATATGCAATTGCCCACAATCCAGTACAACATGATACAACCAAACATATTGAAATGGACAAACATTTTATTAAAGAAAAGATTGGCAACGACATGATTTGCATACCACATGTTTCTTCTGAAGGACAACTTGCATATATACTTACCAAAGGGTTGAATAATAATAACTTTGAAAGAATTATATCCAAGTTAGGAATGGAAAACACTTATTTATGACGTTATGCTTATTTATTATAATTTTGCATTTATTAGGCTTTAATTTTGTATATTTCATTTTTATTTCTAAATTGTTTGTAGGATTTCAAAAATGTCCAAAAGGATTTATGTATATATATTCAATGTGTATAATGAGATAAAGTAAGTGGGAATCATTTTATTCTCTATTATTCTTGAGATAACTTTGTAACTTAAAATCTTCTAGGGGAAATGCGTTAATGTAAATTTGTTTTGAAAAAAATAATCCCTAAGGAATGTAAATATTTAATATGTGTATATGTTTTCTATAGTTGTGAAACAATGGGTAGAAAACATGCTAGACGATACATTAGATGATATATTTATACTATTTTGTTAGGCGACTAAGCAAGTAATGATTGTGTAGTATCCTAAGGGGTTTTACAACCCATCATTCTTCGAGCATGTTGATTGATGAAGGATCATTTATGAAGGAACACACTAGACCTTTACAAGATCCATCATTAAGAGGACAAAAAAAGATGAAGCTTCAATGAAGAAGATTATACTAATTTGGAGTGTGAAATATTTCGAGATTCTTTTTAGTCTTGTAAAAATTGTATAAGAATAAATATTTGTTTGTAATTTTCTATTTTTGTAGCAAAAAAACTAAGAAGATGATTGATAAGTATCTCCATGACATCAAAATGCATAGTAATTTAGACACTTATCTAAGGCTTAAAGTTGTTTTCTTCATGAAAAATACCCTTATTTTGTTAAATCATCAAGCATCATGCCTTTTAGAAAGATAAACCAAGAAACTAATAAAATAACACTGTTTTGTAGAATAAAGAGGGAAAATGAATCACCTACCTAAGCCACAATAGAGTAGCTCAACCACAATAGTGGAAAAACTCAAGAAGAAAGACCTAAGGTTGAGCTGAGAAATTCAGGCTGAGCACCGCCCAACTCAATCCATAAAATAATACCACCCCTCAAGGCAAAATCATTAGATCTATCGAGAATAGGCTATTTCTTTTGTAAATCTCTTTAGAGAAATTATTTAGGAGAAGTGTGAGAGAGTGAATGGCTTTTTGTGTATTTATGGATACACTCTCCATCATGAGTGGCTAGAACTCAAAGGCAAGGTTGAATCTAATCAAACTTCCCCTTTTTTGTTGAGATTTGTTCTCTGATATATCTATCGCTATCTTGAATTATTAGATTGCAAATTGTTTTACTTCTTGTTGTATTTCTTTAACGGGTTCAAATTGAGTTGGTAAGCTAGTTTGAATTATGGTCCAAACAATTTGTCCTACCTATAGTGGTGTTGATTCAGTAGCCATAAGGGATGTTAGATAGAAAGGTCCAAGGAAGTAAAGCAGGGATTTATTCTATCAAGAGTTGAGGGATCACCTTGGGTCTAAAATTTCCTAGGTTCTAGATGGCAGAGATGCGTCTAGATCTACCCAAAAGAGTACTTCCAGAGCTATAATTCATGATAAAGCTCTAGGAGAAAGAGGAGAAATTAAGACATAATTTGGGGAAAGGAAAAAAGCATTCAAACTTGTTAGCTAAATTTATCATAATTCATCCTATTTTATTGTGACCAAAATTTGATATCAATCAAGTCGTAGTAATTTATAAGTCTAAATATTGGTAAACTTTGACAAGTCTTTGTGATACAACTCTTGAATACTATTTTAGTACAACAGTACACTTGTTATATTGATTGTTATTAAATAGTCATCAATGATATACACATTAGCTTTAGGGATAGTTTAGTCTCTTAAACACTTCTATTGAGTGTAAGAGAAACTTATAAGGGTTTAAAAAGCATCGCCCAATAAAAATTCAAATGGACATCTTAAAAAAAATTCAAATAACAATTAGATGGATGCTACTTCCTGTGCCCCATTTTTTTCTTCATGAACCTCCTAATTGTTTAAGTGTCCATCCACTATACCCTTTTGAGTTAGTAATATAAGTTGACTTTCATCGTTGCCCTTCTTCCCTAATTTGAAATACTTGTTTCTGCCGCACCTCCCTCTCTCTACACCTTGCTTCTTCCACATTCCCCTGCACGCAACACCCATCCTTTGATGCGTGTGCTCACATCCAACCCAAATTGATGAAGAAAAGGAGTAAGACTCTTGAGTCGGGCATGGGAGAAAAAGAATCAAGAAAATTACTTCTGGAATAGGTGTTTCAGAACATATTTTCGAATCTAAAAATACCTTTCAAAATCCCATTCTGAAAAAATATTTTTTATATTCTAGAATGGAGTTTCAAAAGGTATTTCCTAATTTGAAAGTACATTCCAGACTCAAACATACATTACGAAGTAGAAAAAAAAATCCAAAACAGGCATTTCAAAATTCATTTCCAGATTTGGAAATACATTTAGCCCATACTTCCTTTATTGTAAATACAACACCTTATATGTATTTTCTACGTGAGATTAATTCCGAACATATTTTAACTATATTTAATACTAAGAAGGAAGTTTTTTCCAAGATGTAAACTCAATCTTCATGGAAGATTCATTTTTGGAAAAAGGTTAAAAGCCTATGAAATTGGATGTGTGTTAAAGCTACACACTTCTTTAGGTTCATGTTCTCGAATGGTACACAATTTCGCTTGGACCCAATTTTTTTTAGTTCAAATCTAAATCTTAAGAGGACTTCAGAATTATTCTTGTAGCAGGATCTTTGAATATAAATCCTAGAATCTTGAAGTTGTTTCTTTGGAAACCGGATTTCAATCCAAGGACCTAAAGGAACAATCTTATACAAGTTTAGCTTAGAAGCTTTTTTATTAACTATTTTTATAATTTGAATGTTATATGTACAAGAGGTATTTATGGACACAAATGTCTAAGAAACTGTTATAAATTAACAGTGGTAGAGAGAAAATAACATATACAAAGAAAAAAACCTATTGTTGTACAAGTTTGACCAAGTTTACAAGTTAGACCATAGTTGACTGTATATACACTAACAAGGTGGAATGTTAGAATAAGTATTAGATATAAGTAGGAAGTAGTTTCATTAAGTATAGGTTGGAAGTAGTTGTATTGGAAAATGTCACCAATAAGTTATACCTATCTTTGTACCTAAGAATCTAGGTTGATCTATGCTCTTCCTTATACTCATTGTATCAAAACTCTATCAATATAAATATGAGAACATATGAGAGGAGTGTTCAAGATCTCTCAAACTCTCTCAAATATAGTCTCTTTTATTTCTCAACACTAACTTCTAAGACCTTTATTCTTTAGACCGTACAGATGACTTCAATAGGAATTGTGAAACTATAGTTGTTCCTTTCTTTCCCTCATTGTTACATGAGACTACTTCATTGTTACATGAAATTATACTGATCACTTATCCTGAAGTAGTCAACTTATGAAGTTAGTTGAGTAGCATCATAGATCAACACATAAACATATCATCCATTCTTACATTGTGTTGGGCAAGGAAATAACTGTTGAATAATACAAAAAAGGATAATTGTTTTGTCTTTTCATTAGAAGACTCTTATCCAGTTTCGTCCGACTTATCAAATCTGATTGAAGAGACAGAATGGAGAGTCGACTAAATACGTTGGAAAAATGGGCTAGTGAACAAGGAATGTTGTAGCAGAATTGAAAGCTGATATGTCCATTGTTGTATAATTGGTTTGGTTACATTTGTTAATAATATGAAGAATGTTGCATATGATTGATTGAAACAGGTTTTAATGTAACATAGTATTATAACCTGTATAGTGGTGTATATGGGTGGGCATGGATTGGATTTCTAATGATCCAATCCACATCCATTTTAGATCCAAATAATTGGATTAGATTTTGGACTCAAATCCATTTTTTTAACAAAACTAGTTTGGATTTTTTTTAAAATCCAGATCCAAATATTTGGATCAAGATTTAAATCTAATCCAAATATTTGGATCAAGTTCAAAATCCAGAATCCATTTTTTATAAAAGAAATTTAAATTGAATTTTTTAAAACTTGTGTCATTAAAGCCAACATGATTCAGTTAGTACAGGTCGTCAAGCATGACCCGTCTCAGTTGTCAGGCCGACCCAAAGAGGTGTCAATTTGGCCTAGCCCACAAGGCTTGGCCCTGACCCATGTGGGCTAGGGCCAAAAAAGCCCACACTGAAAAAAAGCCCTCATCAAAGAAGCCCACAGGGCCAAAAACCCTACAAAATCCTTGTGGGTCAGGGCCAACCCATGGGCTCGACGATGCGACGGGCCCGACGACCCAGACGGACCTGAAGACCTAGACGAGACTGACAACCCAAACGGGCACGACGACCCGGACTAGCCCGATGACCCAAACGGGTGCGACAACCAGGACGGGACCAACGAACCGAATGAGCGAGACGACCCGAACGGGCCCGACAACCCATACGAGATCAAAAACTCAGATGACCCAGACGAACTCAATGACTTAGACGACCCAGACGGGCCCGACGACCTGGACAGCCACGACGACCTACACGGGCCTTATGATCCGGACAAACCCGAAGACACGAATGAGCTCGATGACATGAACGGGACTCAAGCCCGTTCTGGTTGTAGGGTCCGTCCGAGACGTCGAGCTCCTCTAGGTCGTAGGGCCCGTCCGGGTCGTCGGGCCCGTTCGTGTCATCATGCCATTTAGGTCGTAAGGCTGGTGTAGGTCGTCAAGCCTGTTCGGGTCGTTAGGCTCGTCCGGGTCGTCGGGCCCGTCCGGGTCGTTCGAGTCGTCAGGTCGTCGGGCCCATTTGTGTTGTCATGCCCATTTGGATCGTAAGGCCAATGTAGGTCGTCAGGGTCGTTTGGGTCGTCGGGCCTGTCCGGGTCGTCGAGCCCTTCTGGATCGTCGGGCCAACTCGGGGCGTCAGGCCCGTCCGGGGTGTTAGGCCTGTCTGGAGCATCGGGCCCGTCCGAGTCATCGGGCCCATCCGGGTCATCGGGCTCGTCTGGGTCATCTGGTCCATCTAGATAGTCGGCCCCATCCGGGTCGTCATGCATGTTCGGGTCATCGGGTTCGCCGGGCCCGTTCAGGTCATCGGGCACGTTTGGCCAGTTTGGATCTTTGGGCCTGCCTGACCCGTTCGGGTCTTTTGGCCTGCATGACCCGTTCGGGACTTTGGGTCTGCCTCACCTGTTTTGTTCATTGGGCCTACTTGGCCCGTTCGGGTCTTCAGGTCCGCCTGACCCGTTCGGATCTTCAGGTCCGTTTGACCTGTTCGGGTCTTCGGACCCGCCTCAGCCGTTCGATTCTTTGAGCTCGCCAGACTCGTTCGGGTCAGACTCGTTCGGGTCATCAGGCCCGCTTGACCCATTCGAGTCTTTGGGCCCGCCTGGCCCGTTCGGATCTTTGGGCCCGCCTGGCCCGTTCGGGTCTTCGAGCCCGCTTGGCCCGGTCGGATCTTCGAACCTGCCTGGCCCGTTCAGATCATCGAACCTGCCTGGCCAATTCTGGTCTTCAGACCCACTTGGCCCGTTTGGGTCTTCAGGTCCGTTTGGCTCATTCGTGTCTTCGGGCCCACCTGGCTCGTCGGGTCTTTGGGTCCGCTTGGCCCGTTCGGGTCATCAGACTCACTCGAATTTTTCGGACCATTGGGCCCAATCGTCTCGTTCGGTTTGTCGGTCCCGCCTAATTCGTTCATATCTTTAGGCCCTTCCAACCTCTTATGGTCGTCGAGCCTGCCCGATTCGTATAGGTCGTCGAGCAAGGTCCGTCCGAGTCTGAATTTAGTATAGTCCATCTCAACCTTTCTAACCCAACTAAAAATTTAAATTGACAATTTGGATTAGATTTTTTGGATTATCGATATTTAAAATCTTGATTTATAAAATGGATATCCAATCCATAAAATATATAAAATGTAGATTAGATTGAAATCTAGATCCATTAAATGGATTTTAAATGGATTGGATTTTTAATAAAATGGATTATAAATGGATTGGATTGGAGCAAAAGTGGATTGGATCAAGAAAATTAGATTTTTTGCCCACCCCTAGTGACTACCTTTGCAGATTGCTATTTAGTTAGAAGAAGAAAAGTGTAAAGGTTGCATGATATATAAATGGACCAACCGAATAACAAAAAACAAGAAGCAAAAGTTGCACGATCAAAAAGGAAATTTATTTTAATGGCAAAGCAATTTCCTAAAAGGACTACATCAAAAGAAAACAAGTTATTATCATATCAAAGCAAAGGTAATTATCTTTTTCATTTAGATCGTTCTTTAACTTAACAATTATTAAATACTTTTCTTTCATAGTTTTCATCTAACTCTCTTCCTTTTTTTAAATTTATTAGGAATACAATTGAGATATTTAGATGTTGGTACCTCTTCAAATCCCCATAACATGAAGGATAGAGCCTTAAATGATATATCTTCCCTGATTATAAACAACAGTTCTGAACCAATCCACCTTCACAGTCCAAATACAAACGTTCATACGCAACCAAGAAATACTTTAACAAAGAAATTGAGAACAACAACAACCAATTCCATTCAAGTTAATCTCATGAATAAGTTTGGCAACACAAACTCAGTATCACAATGGCAATCAGCAACAAGAGACGGAATAGATGGTGTTACCCTGAATCAAAATGTGTCTACTACAATTCAAGATAATGATGGTAAGATAATAAAAACCTATTTACAAATCCATATAAATAGTATGCACCTATAATTATATATTATGTAAATTTAATCATTTGATGATGATATCTTTCCTAACAAATTTTTTAATGTGGATTGAATGACAGATGGTGAATCATTATATGAGCAAGGTTATATAAGGGGTATTGATCGTGATTATGCTAATATGAATGATGTTTGTTTGAATTCAACTGTTGCAAAAGTTATTATTGTATAGAAGCCCAATAATGTTATATATAACAAATTTATATTGTAGGATTATTTATAATATTTAATTTATGCAGAATATTATGACATTGGAGATCCTGTATATGTATGCAAAGAATGTGGAGCTTACATGTGGCTTCCGGAAAGAATTAAAAAAAAAATCCAAGCACTAGAAATCCAAAGTTTTTTCTTTGTTGTGGTAATGGGAATGTTCAACTCCCACTTTTAAAGGAGCCCCCTAATCTTCTGCAACATCTATTGTTTGACAAGAACTCAAGTCAAAGCAAGAATTTTCAAAAGAACATTCGGTTATATAACATGATTTTTTCCTTTACTTCACCAGGAGCAAAATTAGATAAATCCTTCAATAATGGAAAAGGGCCACCTACTTTTAGAATACAAGGTCAATCATGTCATTTTATTGGTAGTTTGTTACCTATGCTTGGTAATGCTCCTAAATTTGCACAATTTTACATATATGACACAGAACATGAAATTCAGAATAGGCTTGGAGGTGCAAGGTTATAAATTCAAAATCAGCTTTTTAATTTCAATACTATATTACACATTCACTTTATAAAACTTTACACTAATGATTTACTTGAATTCCATTTTTTTTAATGTACAAGTTTGAAAATTCTCTTGATCCACATATTGTCGTCAATTTAAAAGACATGATTGATGAACATAATGTTTTTGCTAAGTCTTTTAGAATGGCAAAGGAAAGGTTTGCTTCCTTTGCTAAAAATGATTTGAGATTAAAACTAATATCTGATAGAAAAACATATGGGAGAATTTATAACTTACCCACTGTGTCTGAGGTAGCTGCACTTATAGTTGGAGATGTTGACAATCCATTAAATAGACATATTATCCTTGAGAGACGGAGTGGTAAACTCCAAAGAATAAATGAACTACATGCAAGCTATTTAGGCTTACAATATCCACTTCTATTTTCGTACGGTGAGGATGGATATAGACATGATGTACAACACAAAGATAAACAACTTTCACAGCCAAGAAAGAGAAATAGGGTAACAATAAGAGAGTTTCTTTGTTTCAGATTGCAAACTAGAAGTGGTGAGGCAAAAACATTACTGAGTTCACGAAGGCTTTTTCAAGAATTTATTGTTGATGGGTATAGCATGATGGAGTCATAAAGATTATGCTATATCAAGACTCACCAAAAGCAATTGAGAGTTGAAAAATATTCTACTTTGAACTCTTTTCATGGTCAAAATCAATCTCAACCATCAAATATTGGAAAACGAGTCATCTTACCTTCTACTTTTGTAGGAAGTAGAAGATACATGGATCAATTGTATTTTGATGGCATGACAATATGTAGTTATGTGGGATTCCCAGACTTATTCTTGACTTTTACATGTAATCCACAATGGCCAGAAATACAAAGGGTTTTAAGACCAATGAATCTAAGTGCTCAAGACAGGCCTGATATAGTATCTAGAGTTTTTAAAATAAAGCTTGATGAATTGCTAAGTGACTTTAAACTGAATGAAATTTTTGGAAAAGTGCTTGCGTGTAAGTTAAATTTCTCTCATTATTAAATTTCCTATTGTAACTAGCTTCATTAACACTTCATTATTTGAACTTAAATGCCTTAACCAATTAACATTCATTCTTTACAGATATATACACTATTGAATTCCAGAAAAGGGGTTTGCCTCATTGATAATGTTAATTTTTACCATTATCCAAGCTATATTTCATTAGCAAAATCATCTCTTCCAAAGCATTTAACCTACTTAATCCTCAATTTTACCTTACTTTTGTAAATAAATACATTGTGGGTTACATTGATCTAAATATACCACTAATCCCCATTTTTGTGTCCTTTTTGTAGATGGGAAGCTTTGTTCCAAAAATCCAGACTAATGAGTGACCCGGAATAGCAAAGAGAGAAGAAAAATGTCAACAGGAAGCGCCTGGCGACGCAAAGCCAGCGCCAGGCGGAACAGACCGCCAGCTACGCGTCAGCCAAGCGCCAGACAGGCGCTACTGTTAGTCACCGCCTGGCGGCACTTGGTCACCGCCGGGCGGTAGCGGGAAGACTTGCCCCCTGTTTGGTGGCTTGCGCCTGGCGGTGAGACCCTTCCGCCAGGCGCCCTTTTTCGCTGGTGTGTCAAGTGACCCCTTTTTCTTCTGTTTTCGCGAAGGGAAAATGATCTTTGGCATTTTGGAGGCACGAAGAACACATTTGGAGAGCTTGGAGGAGTGCTAGGGCTTGTGGGAACAGCTCCATCTTCCTCTTTGTATCTCTTTCTCTTCCATCTCTTCCATTTTTAAGCT